>Ga0209753_1000415_pt1 | contig 17703 bp, 16 predicted proteins | sample METZYME_3_550m_FD_187550 | JGI IMG/M metagenome (GOLD analysis project Ga0209753, IMG submission 187550) | Marine microbial communities from oxygen minimum zone in mesopelagic equatorial Pacific - METZYME_3_550m (SPAdes) (version 2) | ecosystem: Environmental > Aquatic > Marine > Oceanic... | reverse complement strand
AGCTTGCAAAACTCCAAAGCAGATTTTCCATAGATCCTGAAATTAACCTTTATCTGGGATACGCACATGAACAATTAAAGCATCATCACAAAGCTGAAAAATTATACCGGCGTGTACTTCTTCTTAAACCGGAACACCACAAGGCACTTTTGAGACTTGGAGCAGTGCTAATTAAACTTGGCAAACATGGAGAAGCAAGAAGTTTTCTGGAAAGCCTTACCCGAAAATATCCTTTGTATACTGTTGCATGGTGGAATCTTGGCATAGTTTATTTAAATTTTGGAGAAATGGAGTTGGCAGAATCAGCATGGCAGGAATGTCTGAGACTTGAACCGGAAAACAACCAAGTAAAGATTAGACTTGAACAATTGCGTGAAGAAATGTATTTTGCATCAATATCAAACTAGCTTTTTTGGCAATAATTTTCGTTTAGGCTTCACACTTGCAAATATATTCATATTGATCTTAACAGCGTAAGTGAAAAAATTTCATTGTAAAGAGGCAACAAACATATAATAATCTTGAATAACGATATTGTTAGCAATTGCTGACGAAGTACTTGTTTTTTAAGCCTGATTCTGTAATAACTAATTTATTGTGCTAGTAGAAAATTCATACAATTTTGAAATTATAGAAAATTTTGTTTTCTTTTTTTATAATTAAGTATTAAAAAACGGGATTACTAAAACTTTTCTGTGGAATTTTCAAACTCAATAAAAGACAATTCCTCTTGGAAAAATTGTAAATATACTTTACTTTAATTTTGAAAAGTGTTACAATTCCCCACTTTAGTTAATAAAAAGCTTGCAAAAATTAAATATAAACAATAAAATCGCTCGCGAATCGGTTACAGAATTTTTCTCGTTAATTCAGAACAGAGGAAGGACGAACATGAAAAATATTATAGTTTTTATCATCTCCATCTTTTTTTCTGTCCAGGTTTTTGCTCAATCTGAAGATAGTCAAGATGTTACTCCAACAGAACAAACTGCTAAAACAAGTTTGGCTGGAGAATATATTTACGCCGATTCATATTTTAAAAAATCCAAGACAGGTGTTTTGTTGAAGTGGTTACCAACAACAGGCCCAACTGTGTTTTACGGGTGGCGTTTTGTAGTCTACAACACAGAAAAGTTTTTTATCGGAGGTACTGGATTCACAGGTCAGTATGGTGGACCAGATGATTATGGTACTCTGACTGCGGCCGGTATGACAGCAGGCTGGGATTTTACAATCTTTGACGATATATATGTTGACTGGGGCTTATCTGCAGGTGGTGTTGGTGGCAGAAACGCACAAGGTACTACCACAATAGAAGAAGGTGGTGTGCTAGTAGAGCCTTGGTTCGGATTTAACCACAAACTTGGTGAAAATACTGACTTTAATTATTCCTTCTCCTTATGGTATGCGCCGAACAGTAAAACCTATAACGGTTCGGTCGCATTTAATATGCGAGTTGATTTCATTATCAACTAATTCTCCTCCCTTCAATACAAACAAGCATTTATTCAAAATATAAGCAGTTTTTCGTAATTTTTTGTAAATTGTCTTAAATTAAGTATTTTTTAAGGAATTTATGAATGATTTTATAAAGCCCCACATTACTGAGCCCCATTTTTCATCTTCCCGGTAACTTCTGTTGATTGGCATTTGCGTGCTCTGATCACCTGTATAGTTTTCACCTGGAAATTTTAAAGTATCTCAAAATCGATCAAGGCTTAGAGAACCCCGCAAATAGTGCTTATTGATTTCTGATTATTTGCTTTGAATACTCTGTTGTTTTAAAAAACAGAAAACCTGCGGATAATCTTCAGTATTTTTTTTCTCCCTATAATTCCAATTCAAACCTGTCCTGATCATTTAAATCCTGTGATCGCAGTTTTATTAATCTGGAATTACCACTTAATAGAATTAAATAAGGAATTCTGAATTGATTCATTTCATTTTTTCGGCTTCAAAAAATTTAATAATGCAGTTATGTTTAGTTCAAGCAGTAGCCAAACTGGATAGATCATTTTTTCATTAGCAGAGAAAATTTATTTCAGTAACATTTTTTTTCTCATTACTTGTAAATAAGAATAAGAAATAAGAGTTATATGGAAAAAATGGGCAAACAAGAATTCATGGAGATGCTGAGAGAGGAGGGTAAAAAAGCCGGTATAGAGCCTGTAAAGAACCTTTTTAATGAAGACCAGCGTTTAGCTGAAGTGAAACGACTGGGAATTCTGGATTTGGATCTGAGCAGTGAACGACGCTACAATTCCCTGACACAGGTTGCTACTTATCTCACTGACTGTCCTCAAAGCACTATCAACATCCTTGGTTCAGATGTACAGCAATGTAAAGCGGGTTTCTGGTTCAAACCTGAAGAATTCGACATGATGAAGGAAATCCCGCGTGAAATCTCTATTTGTCAGTTCGGCCTTGCTAAACCAGGTCAGCCTCTGATTATTGAAAATTTACTGGAGGATGAACGTACAAAGCATTTTAAAAACTTGCCTTTTGATCTGGGCTTCAGCTTTTATGCAAGTTTACCCTTGATGAGTTCACGAGGATTCTCACTGGGGACTCTTTGTGTATTTGATATTAATCCCAAAAATCTTACTCATCAGCAGATAGACGGTTTGCGTCTTATATCTGATCAAATTGTACACTTGCTTGAAAGGGAATCGGATTCAACAAATACTTCTTCTACGGAAGAAGAATCTGTGGAAGAACCGAGTCAAATGAAGGGGCAGTATTATTCTGAAACAAGTATACTTTTCGCGGATTTTGTTGGATTTACCAATATGGTTGAAAACAGCGATCCGGGAGAACTGCTTGATACTCTCAACACCTTATTCAGTGGATTTGACAGGATCATTGCAAAGCACAATGTTCGAAAGGTAAAAACAGTTGGAGACTGTTACATGTGCGTGGGAGGAATCCCTTCACAGCAAAAAACACATGCCCGAGAGGTATGTGCCGCTGCAATAGACATTCTGAAATTTGTGGACGGAACAAATATCCAGTATGAAGCACTGGGAAAACCGCGATGGGATGTAAGGATTGGAATTCATTCCGGACCTGTGATTGCCGGTACAGCTGGAAATATATTTGATATTTGGGGAGATGCGGTTAATATTGCTTCAAGAATGGAAAGCAGCGGAGAAAGCGGTAAAATTCACATTTCGGAAAAAACAAAGGATTACCTGGAGGGCTGTGCAAATCTAACTCACAGAGGAGAAATTGAACTTAAAAATAAAGGTAAATGGTCAACTTTTTTTCTTGAAGAACTGAAATAAATTTTTATCTGCAAATCACACAACCAAATAGATTGCAGCAGTATTAATATTGAAAAGACCTTTTTGCAACGGCAGCAAATGCTGCCCCTAAGGCTAGCATTTATTTCTTGTTGGTAAATTGAGACGGTTAAATGTGCCTTTCAGGTTAACATTGATTGTCTCACCACACTGAAATGAGAGCAGTATTTTGCTGAAACGACTGAGTTCATTTTTGAAATCAGGAGAAGGAGTAAGCAGAAAATTTAAATCTATTGATGACATAGATGGACGATTTTTGTCCAGCTGTATTGTTCCATCAACTGTACCTTCCAAAGATCCTTTTAATTGAACATCTTTTAATGAAATAACTGGGCCGAGTTCGAGTTCAAAAATTATTTCTGTCTGATTCAGTTCCGGAAACTGCAGGTCAAGAAGTGCCGAACCCCCTGAAATTCGGATGCGCGTGTCATTAAGTTTACCCCTCAGGCTGCCTTCTGGGAATCCTCTATTTTGCTGAAGCTCCTGAAAATTACTGATATGAACTGACATTGAAAGAGATCCAGAAACAAATGCATATGGTATTAAAGCAAACAAAGGTACTCTTTCAATTCGTACATCTTCCAATGACAAATCGAGCTTTTCAGGAGTCAGCAACTCAGTAGATATCTGCATTGCACCTTCATGAAGCTCACCATGAATTCTTGCTTTTCCGGATGTGATTATTGATGCAAATGGAGCCTCAACGTTTTTGAGAATAAGCAAACGCATTACTGGTCCTGCTAACCAATTCGGTGTACTAATGGAAATTTCCGGGGTGCTGAGTTTACTCCATCCCAACTCAAAATCCTGAATTTCAAAATTAATCCCTGTTTGTGAACTTAACCGCGTGCTGGCAGCATCAGCAATTGACTTCCCAGGGAAATTCTGCATAAAACCCCATAAAGCCAGCATCAAAACCAGCGCCAGTCCAATTAACAGGAAAGCAGTACGTTTTAACACGCGCATCTCAATTACTCTGTTGCTTGTGTACTTGAAAAGAAGCACGGACAAGTCTGTCGCCCGGGCTAATGCTGATGCTCAAATGGGAAGTTCGTATAACAGGCCTGTGATTTTCCAGCCGGTAAAGCATTGAAAATAAATTATCCAGTTTAAGTCTGTCCAAACCTACTTTGACACCCTCAGTACCCTTTTCAACATTGTTCAGTACATTGAGCTGCAAATTATCCTGTATCTGGAGTGATCGTGCTATGTTTTCCACAAAAGAGCTTAGTGCCTGCGACATTACCGGTGCAGTTCGTGTCTTTTGTAATGTCTTCCATTCTCTTGAAAGGTTACGGACCTGCTTTATTTGTTTTTCACGTTCAGAAAGCTGCTGCTGAAGGTATTTTTCCTGGCGGTTAAGATACTTTACACCCCATATGCCAGCCAGCACAAATAGAAGCAGGAACATCAGTGCAATCAGAAGCTGCTCCCGTATTGTAAGATTCAACATTGGAAGCGTTTATCGTGGAGGATTATTTTCAGTTTCGCTGGCTGAGAGCCACATATTCGCGCTCGGTGTGGCCTGTATAAATCTGACGTGGGCGTCCTATTTTAGATGCACTATTGTGCATTTCCAGCCAGTGAGCAATCCAGCCGGGCAGTCGTCCAAGCGAAAACAGTACTGTAAACATGTCAGTTGGAAATCCGAGAGCTTTGTAGATAATGCCGCTGTAAAAATCCACATTTGGATATAGATTACGGTCAATGAAGTATTCATCGGTCAGAGCTGCTTCCTCGAGTTTCTTGGCAATATCCAGCAAAGGGTCAGGAGTTCCAAGAAGCTTTAAAATTTTATCACAGTATTCTTTAAGGATGGTTGCACGTGGATCAAAATTTTTGTAGACACGATGGCCAAAGCCCATTAAACGAAATGATGAATCTTTCTCTTTGGCAAGTTTTACAAACTTTTGCACGTCTCCACCGTCCTTGTGTATTTGTTGGAGCATTTCCAGAACAGCTTGATTTGCACCCCCATGGAGCGGACCCCAAAGAGCTGCAATACCTGTTGAAATTGAAGCAAATAAATTTGCACGGCTGCTGCCTACAAGTCTGACCGTGGATGTAGAACAGTTTTGTTCATGATCTGCGTGCAAAATGAAAAGCACATTCAAAGCCTCAACAAATTCTGGCGGGACTTCGTATGCAGTTGTAGGCACACTGAAAAGCATGTGAAGAAAGTTTTTGGCATAACTGTACTCGTTTACTGGGAAAACAAAAGGCTGGCCGATATTTTTTTTGTAAGACCATGCGGCAATGGTAGGCAATTTACCCATTAAGCGCCAGATGGCCAAATCTACAGCGTCTCTGTCCGTTGCACTGAAATCAGGATAGAATGTTGAAAGCGCGCAGACAATGCTTGACAAAATTGCCATCGGGTGAGCGTCCTTGGGAAAGGCCTGATAAATATGCTTCACATCTTCATGCAGCATAGTATGGCGTTTGACATTGTACTCAAACTTTTCCAACTGCTGTGTGGAAGGAAGTTCCCCGAATATCAGCAGGTAGCTTACTTCAAGAAAGTTTGACTTTTCTGCAAGGACTTCAATTGGATAACCTCGGTAACGCAGTATACCCTTCTCACCATTGAGAAAAGTTATTCCGCTTTCGCATGAACCTGTATTAACAAAGCCTGGATCCAGTGTTATGGATTTTGTCTGAGCACGTAATTTTCCTATATCAATGCCCGTTTCACCTTCACTTCCTACAACTAAAGGGAGTTCTATTGATTTGTCATTGACTTCAATTCTCGCTGTTCCTGGCATAGTGGCTCAATTTTTTACATCTTAAAAAAGAAAAATTTTCTCGCTTTCTGAATATAAGTTAACAAATCTTAATTAAAGGGCAAGATATTCAACCGAAAAAATATGTGAATTATGTGGAGTTTTGTGGGGACTTTAGAAGTTAAAGTTGCAGAACTATTGCTCAATAATAATGTCTTCCGGACGGTTTGACATATAACGTAGTTCTATCTGGCGCCGTAACCAGTTTTTTATAGCGTTTCTTGTTGCGGGGATCAACAGCAGGAAACCTGCTGAATCTGTTAAAAATCCGGGAGTCAATAATACAAGTCCCGCTATTCCTATCAGCAGGGCATCCAGGAGTTCACCCGAAGGCATCCTGCCTTCACGCAGGCTTTCCTGTATTCGATATAATGTTTGCAGGCCTTGCATCCGGGCCAGAAAAGCGCCTAAAAATCCGGTAAGAATTACCAGAGCAACTGCGGTTAATGCACCGAACATTGATCCAATTTCAATCAGCAGATATATTTCTATTATCGGAATGATAGTGAAGGCCAGGAATAATTTGAGCAGCATTTAAATTGGTTGGGTGTTAAAAATTTGTGAACGAAAATATCAAAGAGTCTCAGAATTAACAGGAGTGATAGTAAATTTTCGAATACCCGAGATTGCCTGTCTTCCGCTGGCTTGACGTCCGATTACCCGCCAGTAAAGCTGGTTCTTCTCTTTTGTTCTCATCAACCCCATGGCCATCCCTGGAAGTTCGCCTGCCAGAGGTACCAACTCCTTGTCCGCAATCCAGCGGTTTCCCTGTGGCAAGTCAAAATGTGACCCGCTGTCTTCAAATTTTTCATCGACACCTACCTGTATTTTAAATTCACTGAAAGCAAGACTGTCCCATTGAAAAAGGAAAAGTCCGTTTTCTTCAAAAGTAAATTTGTCAGATGGCAGCAGCAGCTTGATATCACTAAGCCTGATCACGTTCGATTTGGCTTCGTTATTCTTTTCCTTTAGTTCTTCGATATCATTTTCAGGATCAACAGTAGCAATGATCTGGTATTTGCCCATCAGCTGGTCTTCAGGGAGTGTGTACTCAAGATCAAAAGTTATAATTTCTCCTGGAGCCATTACGCGGGCTGTCGGTACAGCAATCACAGATTTTCTCATTGGCTGCTTGACATTGTAATACTGTACCTTTGTTGAGACATCCTGGACTATGTCTCCACCTGCATTAATTAAATTTAAACGTAAGCGAAGTTTTTCACCACGAAGTGCATGTTTAGGCAGTACCTGTACAGTTTCCCACCTCAAGTCGGGAGGATCAAATTTTAGTGGTGAAATTATGCGTTTACCGGAAACTATCACTCCTGTGGCCAGGTGTGTTTTTGCCACTTCTACATCCTGGGGCGAGGCAATGTAAAAAAGGCGCTCATCACCAGAGCTGGTGTTTAGTAAAATGCGCTTGAATCGAGAGTCCCAGATTCGAACTGCAATTTGATAACGTCCGGTATTTTCCAAATCAATCTCATGCAGCACCCTTGCTGTATCGCCTGCCTGAATAGTATAAACTTTGCGGTGACGCTTTTTCTTCAATTCCTTGCCGTCAACATTAACTGTTATTTCAATACCTGCATGTTTTGGAGACTTGCCTTGATTTTGTATAGCAGTTTGGATCAGCTGTTTATCGCCCAGTTTAGGACAGGACGGATTGGTGACAGATTTGAGAATTGAGTCCGGAGAATCAATGGTCATATCCGGACCGTCGGGCAGGGGGCATGTTTTGGAAAGCACAATTGCAATTATTTTCAGACCAGAAACCTGATGTGCCAGCAAACTGGTTGGTAAATGAAGAGCTATAATTCCGAAGAAAACGTAATTCAGCAGAAAAATCCGGAACATTTTTCAACATTTAATTTGGAATTTATGTCGTATACAATCATTTCTCAGATATAGAATTTATTTGGGAAAGAATTTCCGGTATAAGGGGCTTAGCCTATAAACACCATCTATGCAGGAAGATGTGTTTAAAAAAAATCAGACTCAACTTGCTTTTAACATTGCAGATTCCTCTTGTTCTTCACCTCTCTGCAGATTGTACCAGTCATTTATGTTCTGATCGAAGTTTTCATGCCTGGTGCAATGAATTGCACCAGGCTGCTCTACTTGTACGATTGTTATCAGACGCAGCCGTGCCATTTCCAGCAATGCCATGAAGGTTATAATAAACCATAACTTTGATTTGTCGCCTGCAAACAATTCTTCAAAAAGGCAGTGCTGTTTTTTCATAAAACTCAGAATCATTTCTTCAATTCGATCCTCAATCCTTACAGTTTCTGCTTCAACTAAATGCCTGGTTTGTTTAGGAAGACGTTTCATTACGCGTTCAAAGGCTTCCATCAACGCAGATACGGAAATGTCTTCATATTCCGGATCAACTTCTTCAGAATCGGCAACTAACTCAACGTTTTCAGGTCGTTGAAATACATCACGTCCTAAAATATCCAGCGAACCAAGCTCAAAAGCTGCATCCTTATAATGCTGATATTCCAGCAGTCGCCTACGTAGAATTTCTTCCGGATCCTCTTCTTCAATTTCTTCAAGATCTTCCGGAGCGCGGGGAAGCAGGTGCCTTGACTTTATTAAAATCAACATGGCTGCAATTTCCAGGAATTCTCCTGCAAGATCAAGATTGATCGACTGCATGATCTCAACATATTCCAAATATGAGGTGGTTAATTCAGAAAGCCGTACCTCCTCAATAGAAACTTCTTTAATGCGAATAAGATGCAGAAGCAAATCCAGCGGGCCCTCAAAAAAAGGGAATTTAATTTCCAGGGGATTTTCCGGATTTGGAAATATTTTGGGGACATCAACGCTATTATGATCACCTTCCATGGCTTCCAAACTCATTTTTCGAGGTAGAAAAGGGGAAAATTATTCCTCAACACTTTCTGTTTGCTCTGAAAGTTTGGGGAATCCCAGATCTTTCTGTACCTGGTCTGATACCTTATTAAGTTCTTGTGCTTTTCTGTAACGGGAGCTGGCACGCTGATTAACTTTTTCTAAATCTTTTTGTGTACGAATGATGGTTGGTCGAATAAAAATCAGAAGATTTATTTTCTCGTATTGATCCTGTTTACTGCGGAAAAACCAGCCGATCAGTGGCAGATCTCCAAATCCGGGAATCTTGCTCTGATTACGTGCAACTTTTTCTTTTATTAATCCGCCAAGGACAATGATCTCACCATCTTCTGCAATAACAGAGGTTTTGATGGTTCTCTTAAAAATAGTTATTGCTTCTGCTCCAGGATTAACTACATCACTTGATTCCTGGGCAATATCGAGTCGAATACTGCTTTCTCCACTGATTTGCGGTTTAATTTCAAGTTTGATACCAACTTCCTTAAATTGGTATTCTTTTGTGGAAATGTTGCTTGCACTGGTGACAGTTTTTGGTGAGACAGGAACAACTGAAACAACGTTAATGTTCGGGACTTCACCCTCCTGTGGGTTATTGATAATCATCAACTGCGGGTTTGCAAGAACATTCACATCATTATTATCCTGAACTGCTTTCACAAATGCCCCGAAACTGAAAAATTCCCTGCCACCCATGCTTATTGTATTACCGTTCAAGACACCGATTGTGGCGCTATCTGCAGCAACTGCAGCGGTTCCACCAGTGGTAGCGTCTCCGGTAAATGCCCCTCCTCCAGGGAAACCTCCTGTAATCACGCGATTGCTATTAGTTGCTCCTGCAGCTTTCCAGTTGATACCTAAATCCAGACTTTTTGTTAATGAAACTTCCATCACAAGTGCCTCTACATATACCTGCATTCTTGGCACATCAAGATCGCTTATTATCTCATCAAGTGTTTTGAATGCGTCTGCTGGAGCAAATATCAGCAGGGAGTTGGTTGCTTCATCTGCGCTGATTGAAATTTCAGATTGATTCCCTGCACCTGCAATATTTGCCTGTTGCTCTGTTTCTGGTTTTTGTTTCACATCTTTCCGGGCAACTTCGGTAATTTTTCCGGTAACCTCTTTAAGCATGACAGCTAAGTCTTTTGCAACTGCGTGCTGAAGGTGATATAGCTTAAAATTACTTTGAATTTTTCCGCTTTCCTGAAAGACATCCAACTGCTTGATTAATGATAATATTCGTTCAATTTCCAGCCTTCCGGCAATAATAATTAATGCATTCAGACGTTCTTCTTCAATTATTTTTACCGGACTTGATTTCGTGGTTTTACCTTCACCTTTGCCAGCAATAATTTGGTCTGAAAAAATTTTCGTCAACAGGCTGGCTATTCTTTTGGCAGTAGTGTATTCCAGTTGAACCAGTTTAAGTTGAATTTCACCGGAAGTTCCCTGTTCGGTATCAAGTTTTTGAATCAGCTGAAGAACTCTGTCAGTTGCCAGGCGGTCCGCGATGATAATAAGTGCGTTCAGCCTGGGTTCCGCAATTATTTTGACAGGACTTCCTGCAGCGGTTTCTCCTTCACCTTTTCCAGCCACAATCTTATCCGCGAAAATCTTTGAGAGCAATGGAGCCAATGTTGTGGCAGAGGCATATTCCAGCAGCTGAAGTTTTATTTGGCGGTTACCTCTTGGTATATCAAGTTGGTTTACCAGTTCTATTATTTGCCTGGTTGTTACAGGATTTGTAATGATAATCAGTGCATTAAAAGGGGCAAATGGTACAATTTTAATTGAGGCGGTTTTTGGAAAAACTGTTGTAATGAGGGGAACAAGTTTTGTCGCTTCAGAATATTTCAGTTCATGAATAGTAGTGGTTGCACCTTCTACCGGGACATCAACCTGCTCAATCAATTCAACAATCTCGTCAGTAATCTCTCGATTTGCGATGATAAATAGTGAGTTTAAGCGTGCCTCAATCAGGAGCTTGAATTGGGCAGGCTTGCCTTTCCGGACTAGGCTGGAAAACAATTCTGAAACTGTTTTGTGAATTTCTGAAACGTCATTGTGCACTATTTGCTGCAAAGTCACTATTTGCTCAATTCCTTCCGGTACCGATGTGTCGAGCAATCGGATCAGTTCCGCTATTCTGCTTACGTTTGATTCAACATCGATAACAATCAGCGTGTTCAAAGGCTCGTATGCCAGAAGAGCTCCTGTCTTGGAAAAAATAGGTTGCAGAGTTGCCTGAATGCTTTTCAGGTCGGCTTGTTTTATTGGTATGAGGCGCATCACATAGTTGCCTCCTTTTGCCTTGAATGTATCTCCATCACGTGAAATTGGCAGTCGCGAGAAACGTGCTTCTGATGCAGGAAGAATTTCAACAACATTGCTTCTGTCTTTGCGAACCATTGTCAGTCCCTGACTGGCAAGTATTTTTTCAAAAAAGAAAAAGGCATCCTCCTGAGTTACTTTGAAATTACGAGGGGATGTGATGGACATTTGCCCACGCAGATTTTTCTCTTCATAAACAAAAACGGTTCCAGTTTTTTCTGAGATGATTTTGATGAATTCTTTGAGGATAAGTGTTTGGGGAAGATTTATTGTTACCTTGGATTTATTAGATTTTTTTGCTGCATCAACTTCTATGGGCAGAGTGAAGTGAAATAAAAACAGGAACAGCAAAAACAGCCCTTTATGGAACGGGAATCCAATGTGCCATTTGGAAATGATAGACAAACGGGGAATCATGCGGGTGAGATGATAATCAGTTACTTGATTCTGACATGATTCATTGAATTTATAATCCATCTGGCTTGTTTTAAATCAGCTGGAGTGGTGATTTTTATATTATGTACTTCCCCTTCTACAGACGCAACTCTTTGGGCGGTTTTTTCAATCAGAGATGCATCGTCAGTAACATCTGTATTTTTTGCCTTTGATGATGCGGCATATATCAGTTCAGGACGAAATCCCTGAGGGGTTTGAACAGAATATAATCCACTCCGGTCTACAACATTGGTTTTTTCCACAGTTATGCGGCGGACAGTGTCATTAATGGGCAGTACAGGAATTGCGGCATCATGCTTGTGTGTTGCGTCCAAAACGCGATCTATCAGATTTGCGCTGCAAAAAGGACGTGCTCCGTCATGTATCAATACAGCGTCAGGAATATTTTTTTCCTTCATAACCTCCACCAGTGCATTATGTACCGAGTCCTGTCTGCGCTTACCACCTTCAACCAGGAAAACTTCTTCAGGTATCATCTTTTTTATCAATTGAAGATCCTGGAGAGATGCTGCCAAATAAATCTTCCGGATTCTTGAATGCTTTAAAAATGGTTCCAGGCTAGTCTCAAGTATTGTACTTGTTCCTAAGGGAAGAAGCAATTTATTGCGATTCTCTCCCATGCGAGAACCTTTCCCTGCAGCAACTATAACAGCAACGGCATGCTCTCCAGTCATTTGAAGCAATTCAGTTGAAATTTTGAAAACAATGATAACTTTCTTTTTATATATCTCTAAGTTTCTTTTGGACAGACTGAAAAAGTATAGCACCAAAAGCCCAGAAAAAAATGGTCGATATGTTTTCTTAAACAATATTAGCAATATATCGGACTTGTAAAAAAGATCATACAAACTAAAATATCACTGAGCAAACTGGTTGAGATTTTTTTCTTTCTTTGTTTAAGAAAAATTATTTGAACAGGAAAAAACATCACGACTGCGAGATAAATTCCGCTAGAAGGAATTCCTCAGTAGGTGCAGTGCATTCTCCTTTCATAATAATTAATAACCCTGGTCATTAATCAGTTTTCAGAAAGGAGTTGAATATTAAACCTGGGAAACCTGAGTGGCTTAAATGTTTCCCAAAAATTTTCCCGGAAGCGAACTGCTGAAAAACTTTTTAACATATTCTTCTGATGCATATGAAATTGGGAATTAACCATAAATTCAAATAACGAAATATGTCTGAAAATACAGCATTTATTGGACTCGGTGTGATGGGTTATCCTATGGCAGGATTTTTAGCCAAAGCCGGTCATAACGTAACAGTATATAACCGCACCACCTCTAAAGCAGAAAAATGGGTAAAGGAGTATGGAGGTAAACTTGCCCTGACTCCTGCAGAGGCTGCAAAAAATGCAGCTTTTATTTTTGCCTGTGTAGGTAACGATGATGATTTGCGCTCCGTTACCACGGGTAAAGATGGTGCTTTTTCCGCAATGAATTCCGGAGCGGTGTTTGTAGATCATACAACTGCTTCGGCCAAAGTAGCACGTGAATTGTCTGATGCTGCCAAAAAACTTGATTGCACTTCGCTTGATGCTCCGGTTTCTGGAGGCCAGGCCGGGGCGGAAAATGGAGTCCTGACTGTGATGGTTGGAGGTGATCAGCAAAGTTTTAAAAGAGCAGAACCGCTTATTCGTAATTATGCAAAAATGATAAAACTATTGGGGCCTGCAGGATTTGGTCAGCTCACTAAGATGGTTAATCAGATTTGCATTGCCGGTCTTGTACAAGGCCTTGCTGAAGGGATTCATTTTGCAAAAGCAGTTGGATTGGATGTAGAAGCAGTGATAGAAACCATTTCCAAAGGTGCAGCCCAATCGTGGCAAATGGAGAACCGTTATAAAACCATGAACGAAAACTTTTTTGACTACGGGTTTGCGGTTGACTGGATGCGCAAAGATTTAGCAATTGCACTGGAAGAGGCACGTGCAAACCAGGCTCATTTGCCTGTAGCAGCATTGGTTGATCAATTTTATTCCGAAGTGCAGGCTCTTGGGGGGAATCGATGGGATACTTCCAGTTTAATTGCACGGTTGGAAGCGATGAAAAGCAGAAACAGCAGTAAAAGTAAATCATGAATGAATGATTTTGAAGGAAAAATTCTGATTGATGGGAAGTGGCTTCCTCCTGAATCAGTAGAAACCATTGAAGGTTAGTGGGGCATAACAACAACTTCAGAGCGAGGACTTTTTCTGCAAAAATTGAGTGTCTTAATATGGGAGCATGAAGATGAACTGACTGAAATGCTTCGGAGTAAGTTATTCATGAAATTATTGCTGAAATCAGTTTACTAGGCAGTCATGAATTTTCTTGTATGACCCCAAAGATATGAGGGAAACCTTGAACGATATCACCTCTTAATCAAGACTATCCCTTCATTCATAATGACGAGCAATTATATATAATTTCAGCAGATTGAGAGAGTGCCATTACTCTTTAATCAGTCTTCTGCATTCACATGAATTCTGTATTTTTTTGAAATATAAATGACACTTACAGGCAAAATGTTAGTAGTGTTTCTTGATCTGGAAGGAGTATTGATTCCTGAAATCTGGGACGGTTTGGCAGAGGTTACCAGGATTGAAGAATTAAAGCTGACCACCCGGGATATTGCTGATTATGATGAACTGATGAAACACCGGCTGAAAATCTGTGACCTGCATAACTTAACTCTGAAAGACATTCATAAAGTAGTTGAACATATTGAGCCTCTTGATGGTGCACTTGAATTCCTGACATGGCTTAGAGAAAGAAATGAGGTTGTAATTCTTTCTGACACTTTCCGCGAATTTATCAGGCCTTTGCTGCATAAGCTGCAGTACCCCACTGTGCTATGCCATTCATTGAAATTAGATGGAAATTGCAGAATTGTAGATTATTGCCTGAGAATGAAAGACCAGAAGCGTTTCGCAGTAAAAGCATTTAAAGAGTTAAAATACCATACCATTGCAGTGGGTGATTCTTATAATGACATCAATATGCTGAAGGAAGCAAATCAGGGAATTTTATTCCGTACGACTGAAAAAATAGCTGCTGAATATCCAGATTTTCCAGTGGCTCATGAATATGAAGAGCTGATAAATGCTTTGGAGCGCATAACAAGCAGTGACAAGAAAAAAAGTCTCAAAGAATAATTCCCAATGGGAGTTGCTTTATGGTCTACAACCTGTATTTGCAGCGTTACGGCACAGAAAACGGCAGTTTTCTGAATTATACATAAAAAGCGGTAAAAATATTTCCGGACGCATGAGGGAAATCCAAGAGCTTGCAGAAGAGCTAGGCATAACTGTAAATGAAGTTCCTGGAAGTAAATTGACAGAAATGTGTCCTGATGCGGTTCATCAGGGTGTGGTGCTGCGTTGTGGTATTCTGCCTTTTTTTCCCATCTCAGAACTGCCTCTACCGGTAGAAGGTAAACTGCCGTTGATTGTCGTATTGGATCAGATTAAAGATCCACACAATCTGGGTGCGGTCCTGCGTACCTGTGGTTTTTTTGATGTAAGCGCTGTGGTTGTCTCAAAAGATCACTCATGCGGATTAACTCCGGTTGTATCCAAAACTTCTTCCGGAGTAGCAGAATGGTTACCTGTTATCTCCGCGACAAACCTCACAAGGTTTCTTCAGAAACAAAAATCTGAAGGGTACTGGATTGTCGGACTTGCGGAAGAATCTAATCAGTCTGTCAGTCAACTGGTAAGGGACAAACCCCTTGTTTTAGTACTGGGTAATGAAGGACGGGGAATTCGTCCTCTAATTCGCAAGCAATGTGACTGGCTTGTCAGTATTGCCGGAAACCCTAAAGTGTCCTCCCTCAATGTCAGCAATGCAGCCGCGATTGCTCTTAACCATTTTTATGTCCTGCCAGAATCCACTTAACAAATATCCTGATTAAACCTTCTTGTGTTTAATTTGCAGGGATATTGCACAACGAAAAAAACTCATTTATTTGCTGTACGCTATTCAGCAGCCAAGTATTAGCTGGAAAGTTAGTTTTTGACTGGTTTCTTCTTGGCTGAATCTAACTCGTTTGCTGCGTAAATTTAATCATTATTATCTGGTGACATGCCCCGTTTCACTCTGGAAACAGCTTTAAAAGTTCGAAAGAGACTTGAAAAGTTCTACCAGAAAGCACATGCGGATGAGGTACAGGCTGAACAGCAATATAAAGAAAGGTTGCAGCTGATGAGCAGTGCTCTTGAAATACATAATAAAGACTTGGACGATGCAAAGGAAAACGGACTTACTATTAGTCAGCTCATATTAGGAGGGCATTTTCAGCAGCGAATTGAGCAGCAGATGGAACTTACTGAGTATCAGCTGAAAGAACAACAGGAAGTTGTGGATTTGAAACGTCATGAATTGACACTGGCAACTCAAAAAAAACGAGTTCTTGAAATTCTAAAGGATAAAGAGAATAAAAAATACAGAGATGAAATGGAACGTCTGGAACGTTTGGAAGCGGACGAAATTGCCCAGAATTACCGCCGTCATGCAAAAATTTAATATTTTTTACCCAATCTTAATTCACATTATTATTGCTAATCAACTGAAACAGTATGAAAAAAATATTAAATTTAATTAATGATTTCAGGTTTTTATATTTATTTATTGTAATTTTCATGATGGCAAGGCCCGCTTATAGCATACCAACATCAATCGAAGAATTGAAAAAATCAATCGGTTCAATCTGCGCGGATTACGGTATTGATTTTTGTGCGGTTGAGGAAGAAGAAGCAAAAAAGAAAAAAAAACCTCGTAAGTTTACTGAGACCGAACAAAAGATTCTAACAAGACTGGCTGAACAACAAAAACTGCTGAGTGTTAGAAGTTTAGAGTTGGACCGCAGAGAAAATCAGCTCAAATCTCTGCAGGAGGATATTCAGCGACAGGTTACCCAGTTGGAAAAACTCCAGCAGGAAATTGAAAGAGATATTGAGAAAAAGAAAAATCAGGATGACAGTCAACTTGAAAAAGCAGTCGCATTATACTCAAAAATGGATGCTGCTACGGCAGCGCAATCGATAACCAAACTTGATCGAGTAATTGCTGTAAACATCCTGAAACAGATGAAAGAAAAGCAAGCTTCACTGGTACTTGCCAGTATGGGAGCAACAGAATCTGCAAACTTGATCGCAGAAATGACCACTAAAAAATGAAATTGTGAATATGGAACCAATTGGACAAAAAACGGCTCTTTCCTCTTCAGAAGAGGCAGTTGTTACAACAGAATTAGACGTTGAATCCGGAGAAAACGAAAAAGAAAAAATTTTTGATTCAACTCTTGACCAAATGCTGGCAGAAGGAACTGATTATGAAAACATGTTAGAGGAACTGCTGGAAGAGGACGGTCAGGATTCTTTAATTACATACGTTCATCAAAATCAGTTTGATTCAGAAATTGGAGCAGAGAAAACTGCAGATACATTGTCAGACCACTCTCTGTTCCCGACTGAAACAATAAAAGGTAATTTATTGTCTGAAGATTCCCGGCTTGTTCAGTCAAATATCTTGCAAAAGTCAGTTCCAATTGCCGAGGAAATGATTGAGCTGGCAGATCCCAGGATTTTTACAGAAGATAGCAATTTTGTGAATCTGGAAGAAAGCGGGGTTGCTGAAACAGGACTCCAGTCATTACTGGATGAAACCACACCAGACAGTTCTACCGCTGTTCTGCAAAAAGTTCTGCACCAAGTTGAGCATGCTTCAGATGAGGCCGAACTTTCAGAGGACGGTCTGCAGACTGTTTTGAAGCAAAATTCAAGCAAAGTATTTAATTCTGAAGAAGCAGTTGAGATACCTAGAAGCAGTCTTCACACAATTATGCATAAAACATCAAATCAGACAGTTTTACCTGAAGAAGCAGTTGGACAATCCGGTATTGAAATTAAATCAGACAAGCATAAAACATTAAATCAGACAGTTTTGCCTGAAGAAGCAGTTGGACAATCC
>Ga0209753_1000414_pt1 | contig 17718 bp, 9 predicted proteins | sample METZYME_3_550m_FD_187550 | JGI IMG/M metagenome (GOLD analysis project Ga0209753, IMG submission 187550) | Marine microbial communities from oxygen minimum zone in mesopelagic equatorial Pacific - METZYME_3_550m (SPAdes) (version 2) | ecosystem: Environmental > Aquatic > Marine > Oceanic | place... | reverse complement strand
CAGCTATCATTTTCAAAAATACCACCGCACAGTCCGGTGCAGTCAAGAGTATCTCCTTCACAATTACAGAAACTCTCAAATTCCGTTCCTACATCACCTATATATACACAGCTACCATCGTCCGCCTCCGCTGACATGCTATAATTGCAAGCAACAACATCAGTGCATCCTGCACTCTTACCTTCTTCACTGCAACTAAAAAATAATAGGACTGAAAGTGTGATTAATAGTTGGAGATTTTTTTCAATTATTATCATTGCTCTGTAGATAGTGAAAATTCCTTTCCGTAATCGATACTGTGATCCTGTGTCAAAATTGGGAAAGAAGGAACCGGATGTGCGTAAGGAACAGATGGTTTAAGTGCAACCATATCAATATGAGACAAATTGATTTTATCAAACTGTCGGAAGTTTATCTCAATATGGTCTGAATATTTTTTCTGTAGCACCCCAATATAGTCATCCATCACGTTTAAATGGTCCACATCATTTTCGATACTCAACCCTTTTTCTTTCAGAACCTGCTCCTTCTTAATTACTGCATATAAATGATCTTCCCAGAGATATTTCTCCAGCAATACGGAATGATGCTTATCATATCCCATTGTATAGGCTTCTGCTGTTAAGTAATGATCTCTCATGAGGTCAGCAAGGGCATATTTTAACTGTTCCGGAAATTCATTTTTCTTGATCCTTTTTTTTCTGAATATCAGAGGATGAGAGTCAATTAATTCCTGGATCTCTCCGATTGACCATGTTCTCTCATCAAAATACATAAAAGGCGTTTTCTCATCATAGGATTCCATTGCAGCAAAATCCGGTTTTCCGTCAATTTCTTCATCAATGTTCCAGATAGCTTCTATCAATTTATTATCATTTACAGACCCCAGGTAGTAGTTTGAAGCGACTTCCAAAAACCTTGCAAATGCCGGTTCGATCAGGTCCATTTTTTTCCCTGACATGAGTCCGGCAGTATACTCATTATTTTTTTGGACTGCCTTCAATCGATTTAATTTTTTATCGATATCCTGACGAATAACTTTTTGGGATGAGGCTGTGATCGCCGGCGTTTTGGTCCAGCCTTTAACCTTTATCCACAGGTAGGATCCGTCATTTGCTTTAAAAGGCGACAATACTTCATCCTTTTCTAACTTTTCAGAGAATATATTTTCAATAATAAAGGGATCTTCCTCAGAAAAAAAATCAATACTGCGTACAGGAATAGAATCCAGTCCAAAGGCTGCATCAAAGATCTCTTCATAACTGAATCCCTGCTCCATGAAATGGTGTATTTCATCTGCAACCCTTGAGTCTGGCAATCTACAGAACTGAACCTTATATTTTCTGTCTGCTGTAGATGAAAAACGGTTAAGTGTTGCAGGAGAGATCTGGACATCTTTATAGCCTTTTTCATAAAACAATAGTTCCCTCATCGCCTGTTCTTTTCTTCCTTTCAGGTATTTCATTAAATGAGGTGACAGTGAAATATCCATTGCCTCAAGAGAAAGGAGTTTTTCCCCTATGAGTGAATTAAGAATTATTTTTTTATGAATAATATTGTCACCTCTGCAATAGGCGGGTCGGACTGTATATTCCGATCTCTTGATAAATTCGTCCACCGTGATGATTTTATCACCAATTTTTGCAATGATATTGTTTTTTGGTATTTCTATTGGTGAACGGGAAATATCATTGGCTTCTTTACCGCAGGTGTATAATAAAAGAAGTGTAAAAAATATGATCCTAGTGGGATACCTAGTCATTTCAATGACCGATTTTATTCAGAAAAAAACTAATGTTATACTAAAAGATATATCCCAGAGTATATTGGTGCATGTTACCCAGAATTCCCATTGTCTTAAATCCATAATCAATTTTCATGGTTTGATTTCTACCCAGATTTATTTTTAATCCACCTCCGTATGTTAAACCGTACTGTGCATTTTCCACCGTTATTGTTTCATTCTCACCTGAATCAAAGTTCAGTTCTTCAAAGCTAATTTTGTTTGTTCCTTTTAAGCCTATTCTTAAAAACAGGCTTGTTCCGCCTGGGATGCGATACTCGTACTGACCCCCTAAATTGATAGATTCACTGTTATTGTTTGGATGTAGTGCATCAATAGACAAGGTAAGGATCTGAGATGACGAATAAAGAGGCTGTATTGATACACCGATCCTGAACAATAAAGGTAGTTCCCATCCGTCTGTCTTAAATTGCCCGGGGACATTTGCGAAATTCCCGTAATCATCTGTAATATCAATAGGATTCAGAAGATCCATCCCATCATATTTCATGCGTGTTCCGTAATTTGATATACTCATTCCGATCTTTAAGCCATTATGGCGGTCCCCTGTGACAGAGAAAAATTCTGTATCGACTATCACACCTAAATCTAATGCAAAAGCACTTGCGCTGGTGTGCCAGATACTTGAAGATATATATTTGGCAGTAACACCAAATGAAAACCAGTTCACGATCCTTCGGGCGTAAGAAATACCCAAAGCGTATTCATTCGCAGTGTATAATTCACCGGTACCATCAGGCTGATCTACCGTAGTCACTTCTTCATCTCCATAATCAAGATAATTTATGCTAAATGCCAAGGTACCTATCCGGGGCAGTTCGAAACCAATCCCTGCAAACACGTTCTCGATGCCTACAATCCATGGCTGGTACAGGAACAATGTTTCCCTGTTCCTGATTGCGGATAAACCGGCAGGGTTCCAGTACACAGCGCTCATATCACTGACAAGACTCACATAGGCACCGCCCATGGATGACCCGGCGCTCCCTAAATCTATTTCAAGGAAATTGGCAGCTGTTGTACCGTTTCTGTTCACCGAAAATACCATATTTACAGCAATCAACAGAGTGAAACATAGATGTGAAATGGCTCTTTTCATGATCATTAGATTATTTAATGACAGCAAATTTTCCCATCTTTTCCTGCCCTTCGAGACCGGGTATATCTGACTGAACATGATAAATGTACATCCCTGCGGCGATCTCAAGTCCTTCATTGGTTAGAAGGTCCCACTCTGTCTGACCGTTATCAATAGAATTATTCACTTGTATGCGGTCAACCAACACACCGCTGACAGTGAAGATATGTATGGTACATCGCATGGGAAGATGAGTGAATATCAGTTTTCTTCTTTGGTTATATTTTGTATTAAAAATTGCCTCTTCCATTTTATTCGTTCCTACATATGGATTTGGGACTACTTTTATATTTTCCATAACGTTATTGTGGGCAGATGAGTTGACTGTATCTGGAGCATGGGTTGTAAACCGGATTGTATCCGTACTCCAGAAAGGCCTTTCAAAGGATATAAGCAGTTCATCACCTGGCAATGGGTAGTTCTCCACACCATCTGACGGATCTTCCATGAAAATGATCGAGAAGTTTGTATGGACCCATTTGAGAGTGTCTTGTCCAAGATCTGTTGTGTCGGTTTGTACCTCACCCACCAGTATTTTGTCTCCTGCCCTGTCATATATTCCGTCTTGGTCAATATCTTTCACCGCCATATCAAGGGTATCTCCGGAAAACACATTCAAAACAAAAAAATCAAAATTTCCGCCAATCACTTCAGTGGGATTCATTTGTTCATCAACGATTGTAACAGATGTGTCGATTGTCAGGTTTGTTACAGTGGTGGTTGTATCTCCTGTCCAGTTAATGGAATAATTCCATGGCTCAATCTTGGACAATTGTTTATTAAAAAATAAGTCTATATTTGCTAGGCCAGGGTCCCCTTCATTGATCCATTCTCCTTCTTCATCCACTACTCTTGCCGTGTCAACATTTCCATTTATTCGAATGTTCACACCTTCAAAAACATCTGTCGTGATTTCCTTGTGAGGGTTTAAGGTCCAGTAATCATATGATGATCCTATGGTTTCATGAATCAGGTTTTCTCCAGGAAAATCATTCACCCACCCTTCCAATGGTTTTTCATCATAGACAAGGCTGATGTATTGTTTCTCCCATGAACACATGGGTATAGCATCACAATCCTGTTCATTATCAAGCTCTTCACAGTCACTATTATTTGTACAACTGGATTGTACTAAATAATCATCAAAGAAGGTTTCCCCAGCAGAGAGTGGATCTCCATCAAAGACAAATGTACTATCCTCACTTACTGTTAAAACAAATTGAACGTCATTTATTATACTTGCTGTTCCACTGCAATCTGTATTATCAAAATATTCTATTCTATCAGAATTCCACGTTCCAATTTCAACTAGGCCACCACCGCCATAAAGAAAAATAACTTTAGAACAGGAATTGTTATTGAGGAATGTAAGGTTTACAAGCCCTGGGAAATTCCACTCTCCATAAATCGTTAGACTATCTGAGGTCCCACTAAGAAAATGAAATAAAATTCCACTGCCGGATATATTTTCAAAGACACCCTCCGAAAATTGAATTTCTGACCAATCACATCCAGAATCAACACACACTGTAGCATCACCAGCGAATTCGGAACAGCTTTCAGATATACAACTCAGATCTATGGGAGGATTTAATACTTTATATACAGACAATCCATCTGCAGTTATATAATTTTCTCCGTCTGTATCATTACTGAATGTAATAAAGTACTCCTGGTCATCAATGACAGCACCCGGTGCGAATATTTCTACAGACACATCTCCTGTACCCAATATATTTCCTTCCTGATCAATGCTGCGTTCAATATATCCTGCTGAAGGAGCTGCCGGCGTAACCACCGCCACATTAGGCCCGGTACCAATCACATTTTCGTTCTCATCCAGTTCAATAATAGCGTTGTTCTCTGACGGAGGAATTCCTGATTCAATCTGGGAATTCGGAGCTAGGCCGTAATCATAAGCAACAACAGCATAATAATAGGTGACCCCGTTTTGTACATCAGTATCAACATACTTGTGTTTTATTCCCGTATCATCCCCTAAATAATAGGATGTACCAAAAACAGGTGCCCAGTCAGAAAATCCTGTGATCCCATCAATCTTATCACACTGAAACAGGGGCTCATAGAACATTGGATTCCCAAATCCGTCTGTGATAATCTGGGCATCCTTCAGGTATTTATCTGTCGACCGATAAATTTTGTACCCTTCAAAATCATACTGAATAGAATCGGGTAGAAAGGGGTCCCGGCTGAATTCAGAAATGTTATTCCAGGTAAGTATTACTTTATTGTCACCTGCCTCTGCGGTAAGAGTTGGTGCAAGAGGGGGCTGGGCGAATCGGTAATCACTTTCGTAGATCAATTGAACCGTTTTCTTCAATTCAAATAACGCAGTTGCTTCTTGGGACTGTCCTCCAGGCAGACCTGTAAGATTATCAAATGAATGAAGCTCTGCCATGGAAATATGCTCAAACTGATTTTTTGACAATTGAAACTTACCAGATGCAAATAGTTCTACCAAATTGGAAGATGATGCATTATACTGCATCAAAAGGGTATCCTGCATCATGTCCCACATAACATCATCATTTTTAAACCATTTGGTTTCAGGGCTTGGTGTATGGGAGTCAATTCGAAATAGTTGGAAAGTCGTTAGTCCAAGCATATCCGATTCTGAAACATCTGTGGTTGCAAAATTGGGTTCACTGTTTTTCAGCCCATCAGTGCTTGGCCTTCCATCGCACTCCGTACCATCTGCATCAGGACTTGTGTAATTAACATCATTGGGGCCGACGCCATCCAATCCAACGTCATCATTCACCTGAATGCAATTACCCTGTTCATCAAAAACAGGAAATTTCCAATCCTGGTCTTCATCACCTTCATAATGATCCTTCAAGTCATTATCTGTCAATCCATAGAAATCAAGGAACTGTTGGAGATCGTATATCCCGTCATAAGGGCCAATCAACTGTCCGGCATCATTTGTTCTTTCTTCATTCAAGAGGCCGTCGTTATCATTGTCAGTATCATCGTAGGCAATACCAGGGCTTTCTAAAAATGCGAATCCCATAATGCCGGGCGTGCTGCCGGCAAATCCTACACCATCTTCATCCCAGGAGTAGGACAGGTCAAGATCTGTTTCAAAGTATCCGTATTCATCATCAGCATTTTCTCCCCCAATAGCATTGTCCACCCAGTATCCAAAGGCAGCCTCAGTGATATCGTGTTCAGATACATTAAAGATATTGTATTCCCAGAACAGGGCATCCCGTACCAATGGATTATTCCACTGGAATGCTCTTGCAGCCACCCGCAGTCCAAGTCCACCCCAGGGCAGTCCTGGCTGTGCCGATGCCGACCCCTGAATAAGCCTATCTGGTCGGGGATAATACTCAAAGGATTCCGTTGGAATACAGGATGAATCGCAGTATACATTGCAACTGTCAATATTTGTATATGGACCTAAACAGGATTCCGGACTAGTATTTCCTGAGTAGATCCATTTGTTTTGTAAATATTCCTGGTCCTGGGCATCATTGGCTACAAAATACGTTTCAAGATCTGCATATTTTACTCCCCTTCCAAATCGTCCGTCCCATTCGTTCTCCCATTGTTTATCCGATCCTGTATAGGGCCATCCCCCCACGGGCCAGCTGTTCGGATCATCACTCATGGCAGGATAATTTTGTGATGGATTAAAATAACCTTCAACTGGCTGGAGGGTCCAGTTAACTGTTCCTGCATCATTATGATCAACCTCTTCCCGGTATTCAGTTTGCAGGAAATATGCTTCGTGCAAAGTTTCCGGTTCAGAAAGCAAGGAGTTTGCAATCTCTGATGGATCATCTATGACAATGGTATCCAGAGTGGTGGAGTCCTGGTCATTGTGAATGTATACCTTGGCTCCGATCAGCAAACCTATCCCGTCCACCATCCTGGTACCAGTTGGGTCGTTGGGCCAGATCGATACATCACTCAATCCACCAGGTTCCCAGTTGGATAACTGAGTTGTATTCTTGAAATAAAGCAAAATACGGTTGCCATCCATGCGGGCATCACGGATATTTGAGGGGTCTCCAGCAGGATCATCCGGACCTTCATAGATCAACTGAGCTGAAACAACCTGAAAAATAAAAAGTGTGAAGAGCAGGAATATATTTTTGAACATTACAGAACTATAGATTTAATTCTAATCCGATTTTAATGGTCCTTGGTGTTGAAAAAGCACTGGGGTCCTGGTACGAATCTTCGATAGTGGTGAAGTTGCTTCTGAAGTTCCTTCTGTCGGAATCTGTAATGAGGGCAGTGTAGGCTCTTCCGGTCTGTGAGTTGACACTGTATTCATTAAGGCGGTCAAAAATATTATAGATCAGGAAAGTCAGCTTACAGGAAAATTGATTAAAAATCTTTATGTTGTAATACCCGTTCATATCGACGGTATAGTTTGATGGTTTATAATCATTATTAGGCAGCAGATTGATTGCAGCCAGAGGATTTATAGAGGATGGAGAGAAGGTGTAGGGAGTGCCGGAATTAAAATATCCAGTAAGGGAAACACCGTAAGAACTTGTATTATATCCAAATGTTGTATTAAAGGTATGTCGCTGGTCCCAGCTCATAGGGATGAGTTTACTTACCGGGTCCTGGTTGTTTCCTTCCCGGCTGTATGACTGGGCTGGATTGTCTGCGTTTCCCCGTGTATATTGTAACGTATAGTTCGTAAAAATGGAAATGGGTCCGCTCCTGAGTTCATATTTCAGCTCTATTCCCCTTACATTTCCATAATCTTTATTGGTATAAAAACCATACTTAATAGTGTTGTATGTGGTGATAACTTTTGTGCTCAGGAGTTCATAAATGTCTCTATAGTACACGTTTACTTCCAAGCTCATCAAACGGTTCAATTTCTGCCAGAGGCCAACCTCATAAGTGATGGTTTTTTCTGCATTAAGCTGGGGATTACCCATAATAGCGGACTGATAGTTTTGGGTTGCTATTAACCGGTCATAGTTGCTGAGCATGGCATAGAGTGGCGGCATCTGGAAAAAATGACCATAACTGAAATGAAGGATAGCTTCATCGCCAACCTGATATGCCAGACCAAAGCGGGGACTCAACTGATAAAGGGGATTGGCTTGCATTGGTATTGTAGTTCGAGAAGGATGTTTAAATAGTGAATCTATTACACCATTATCATTATAATCGACTTTTTCTAACTCCCATAAATTTTCAACCCAATAATCAGGCCAAGGTATTTCACTCTCATCAGCTTCGTCTATTTCCCCATCATTATCATTATCTACTTGGTCCCACACACTAATGTCTTGGACTGTAGTTATATAATCCCCATTGCCATCAGTGAGATAGTACACTAATTGATTCCCAGGATTTCGATAATTGGTTTCTCCCAATACATTTCCAGCATAACTTATATTTGGATCGAAGTAATCGTATCGTAACCCAAGATTGATGACCATGTCATCAAACTCCATCTTGTCTTGAAAATATCCTGAAAACTCAACGGGTTTGGCTATATATTCTTCCGCATAGCGACTTCTGCAGTCCATATCTTCGCTAGCACATTCATTTCTATCTTTTGAAAAGATATAAGGGGTGTAAATATCATCAGCTTCAGTGCTGTCCCGTATGGTATAGTCCATATTTTTAATTTCATGATTGAGAAAATCAATTCCAGTCTTGATGCTGTGCCGCTGATTGATTTGCCAGTGGTAATCAAACTTCAGGTTATTATCAATGGTTGTCCTTGTGAGATGTCCCTTGTCCTGCCCCCCAAGTGAAAACCCTGATTCTGAATTGGAGAATGAATCACTGATATATAGACTGTCAGTTGGCTCCTCAAAAAGGTAGGAGCTGTAGACCTTTTTTATTTTTGACAATTTTATATCGAAAAACATTGAATTGTTTATCATATAGTTCAATTGGAAAGAATAAAAATCTGATTGTGTGCGGCCGGTTGCCCTGCCAAACGGATTGTATTTACGGAAATGGCTGTAACCACTCCATTCGTTGTTGTTTTGTGTATACATAAAGTTCATCCTGAGTTTGCTGAATGGATGAAAACTCAGTTTTCCCATGAATGAATTGCTGGCGTTGGTGTTCATGGGTACATAACTCTCGTTCGCGGTTCTCAGGTTGTAATTTTCTGAACTTTCAAAGATAGTCTGAAGATATCCAGCAAGTGGTTCCGTAACAGTATAATAATATGTAAGATCTTCTTCACATTCAACCTTTGTAGTACTATTTTTAATTATAAAACCGTATCCAATGACACCACCGCTTCCACAGTCTTCACCAATATTTAAGGGGAATGTATTTCCATCGATGTCCGTACAGGTTTGATATTGAACCTTGCATGTGCCCTTCTGGTATGGGAATTCTGTTCCCCAACTTTCGCAGGTTTCTTGATCTTGGATCATTACGAGGGAATCAGGAAGATATTCCGGATCCCACAAAGGGACCCCACTCTGGTTTGAACAATAGGTTTCAGGTACATGTGAACCTGTGTGCTCAAGAATCCACTGATAGGAGCTGTCCATTGAAAAATCGCTTGAGTCGGTTGGATTAAAAAAGTGATAACCGTTCAAATGATTATTATTATCTTGCTTCCTATAATTGACAAAAAAAGATAATTTATCTTTTATTATGGGCCCGCTCAATTGAACCTTATAATCGAGGTTTTGGTTTAATGATGGGATATCTATGCCTGGAAATATGTCTGAGTTAGGTGTCAGGTAATTACCGTAATTTGATGAAAAAGATCCCTGAAACTCATTGGTCCCATCTTTGGTAATCTGATTGACCACACCGCTCATGGCCTTGCCATACTCTGCATTAAAGGTTCCGGTGATCACCTCCAGTTCGGCCACACTGCTTGGTTCAATGTCAACCAATGTTGAGTTTCTGCTAAAGGTTTCATCCACACTTATTCCATCAATAAGATAGGTTACTTCTGTATCCCTTCCTCCCCTGAATTTTCCTGCAACGATCCCAGCCTGCATGTTAATGATCTGCCTGATGCTTTCAACAGGCAAGATTTTAATATCGTCAGAAGAAATATTCTTGATAGTGGAAGTTTGATCCTTTTTTACATCTACCTGATCCGCAACAACAACGACTGTTTCTCCTGCTAAAACACCCTGAGTCATTTTAATATCTATAAGCGATGTCCTGTTCACAGATACTTTTACATTTTTAACAGTGACATTGTCATAACCGATCATGCTTGCTTTTAAAGCATATATCCCTGGCGGAAGGTTGATGATAAAATAACGGCCCTCTGTATCTGCGGCTGTACCTGAACCGGTTTCTGCAACAATGATATTTGCACCGGGCAGTGCATCTCCGTTTTCTGCATCCACTACGGAACCTGAGATCTTGCCAGTGGTTTGTGCACAAACCATACTCGTCAAAAAGAGAAAAAATGTGGTTACTTTTATCTTCAAATCAGCAGATCTATTTTCGGATTAAATAATAATTGTTCATATAAAAATAAGCTGCCATTTTTTATTAAGCAAAGTATATCCAAACCAGGATGACACTTACAACCACTAAAATTGAATAGAACCTATCGGGATTAAGTTCCTTAGTTATGGGTGACTTTTCGTAGGTCAGTCCCGAAGTCTTATCTGTTCCAGGAACAGGCGAAAGATAACTAACGCCAAACAGTACAATACTGCATATCACAAATAGAATGAATGCGAAATGCTCCATCCTATGATGCTGCCCAGGTTAGGAATAAGTAAATACCGACAGTGGTTGCCATGATCGCAAAGGATACGTTCTTTACGTGTTTCCAAGGTGTCATATCTACCGGTGCAGGTTCCCGCTGATCACTGATTGCAATTTCTTCTGTAGATTTTGGATTCAAATAACCAATGACGAGCATAACTCCAATCGATAGAATAAAACTGATGAAATAGCCATGGAGCCAGTGCAGGTCTCCGTCGCCATTAGCGAAAAAAGTAGGGACATCTTTTATGTTCACAAACGTAAAAAAAGAATAGGCTGCCATACCAACAATCATTCCTATTTTTGCCGCAATTGCTGGGACGTGCTTGGTGGCAATCCCCAGCATAAAAATTCCAATGATGGGAACACTATACAGTCCATTTACTTTTTGCAGGTAGGTAAAGATGGATTCCATCTGCGCCAGTAGAGGTGCAATACAAATGGACGCTATTGCCAAACCCATGCCAAATTTCTTACCGGTTGCTACGATCTGTTCATCTGTGGCTCTCTGGTTCATGTAGCCTTTATAAAACTGCAGAGAGAATAAGGTGGATGCACTGTTCAGAGCACTGTTAAAGGAGCTTAGGATGGAACCCATGAGGACCGCAGCAAATAAGCCAATTGACCAATCAGGCAATACATGACGGACAACGGCCCCATAAACCTGATCCTGTTTTGAAATATCCAATATATCTGTCATATGTAGAGCAATGATACCCGGAAGGCAGAGCATGACAGGTCCTACAAGTTTCATGGCCGAAGCAAACAAGACACCTTTTTGCCCTTCTGCCAGGCTCTTTGCTGCCATAGCCCGTTGCACAATCACCTGGTTTGTGGACCAGTAAAAAACCTGGATGAACATCATGCCCGTAAGCAGTGTGGGCCAGGGAACGGTCACGACCTTTTCATCTATATTGGTCTGGGTTAAGACCGCTAAATATTCAGGGTTTGTATTAAACAATGTGGAGAGACCGGAAAAGAATGAACCATCACCCAGTTTAACAAGAGCCAGCGCTGGGATGGCCAAACCGCCGATCAATAGTCCTATTCCGTTTAAGGTATCACTGACCGCCACGGATTTTAATCCGCCAAAAATAGCATAGGAACTCCCCAGGACGCCAATAGTAGCAACGATCATCCAAAGGGGAAAATTCAGGTCAAACATGCCTTTTAAAGCCAGGGATCCAGTATATAAGACAACGGGAAGAAGCACCGTTATGTAGCCAAATAAAAACAACCCGGACACCATGGACCTTGTTGTTTTATCAAATCGTTTTTCCAAAAAAGCAGGTGTTGTGGTAAATCCGCTGGCCAAGTATCGTGGTAAAAAGATCAGAGCCGTAGCAATCATGGCAAAGGCCGCCAAGGCTTCCCAAGCAACCCCGACGAGAGCCTTATCCCCAAACACGTCACCATTTAAACCAACCAGTTGTTCCGTGGATAAATTTGTAAGTAATAGTGATCCTGCAACTACTGGCCAACTCAGCGCACGGCCACCTGTAAAATACTCTTCCGTGGCATTATCGGATTTTTTCATCCGATGGACAATATGATAAGTGAAATAAGCAACTGCGCCAGTTGCTATCACAAAGGAGATTAGTGAAAAGTTGATCATTTTTTAATTATAAGAAAGATGGCTAATTCTACCAAAGTGCCCGGAACCAATATTTGATGCAAACAAAGCTGAGCCAACTACAAACCAGCCAATATTACGGTTTGCTAAAAAATATTCGGATGTATTTGTTTTTTTCCTTGAAAGAAGCAGTCCGACCCAGATTATAATAATAAGGTATATGACAACGACAAGGAAATCAATTTCACTAAACATGTGTTAACCTATTTATTCTCATTATTTTTTATTAACTTTATTAATTCTGAGCTAAAATTCCTTGGGTAAAATAAATGTAATATTTATTATTTGCAAATAATTTTTATATTTCTTAAATTATTTTGCAAATGAGAGTAAAATTAGAACATATAGCAGCAAAAACCGGGTATTCAATTGCAACCGTATCGAGAGTATTAACTGGGAAAGCGGTTGGGCGGTCTTCGAGTGTAAAGGTTATTCTTCGAGCCGCTGAAGAGCTTGGATATCCATATATAGAAAAGATAAAGTATCCTGACTCTCAGCATCTTACCATTGGATTTATAACCGAACTATTTGAAGGAGAATTTTATTCGTCCCTTTTTAAAGGGTTTTATCAAGCCAGCCTCAAAACAGATTCTGAAGTATTTTTTATTGACGTTGCTAAAAGAAAAGAATCTATCATTGAATACATTACTAATTTGACAAGGCATTACTCCGGGATCTGTCTTTTTCTACCCGAATTTGAAAAGGACGATTATCAAAAGATTTTAAATGCAATCGGAAATTATCCTGTCATTTCCCTTGCCCCGATTATTAACTCTGTTATCGATACGGTTACTTTTGATGCATACCTCGGCGGTCATTTAGTCGCAAAACATTTTGAAGAATTAGGATACACTGACGTTGGGATTATAACCGGTCCTTCTAACAAAGTGGAAGCCCTCTACAGAAAAAATGGATTTCTAGACTATGCGACTACTTCAAAAAATTTGAATTGTGTCTGGGAATATAACGGTGATTATTCAGTTGAGTCCGGTTATCAAGCCTATAATGATCTTAAAGATCGACATCAATCAAAGATAGCCATATTTGGTTCAAATGATCAAACCTGTTTTGGGTTTATTAAAAAAGCTATCCTGGACGGAAGAAAAATCCCCGATGAAATTGCCATAGTCGGGTATGATGATCTTCCTTTTTGTAAACTTTTCCTTCCTGAATTGACTTCGGTTAATACTAATTTTTATGAACTCGGAAAAGTTTCGATTCGTTTACTGGAAAAGAAATTTCAAGGGCAGAATGACAGTCATGGTCATATTAATCTTGTCCCGGTTTCTCTCAGTGTGCGAACCAGCAGCCAGCGAAAGAGATAATTCAACAGATTTATTTCTGTAACCATACAATTAATACTCACTGAGTACCATAAAATACTTCAATCTGGCCGGTAAATAATAAACCATTAATGAGAGTTATCCCAACAGGATAAAATTATGTCACAAGCCACAGAAATCCAGGATAAAGTCCCCTTCGGGCAGAAAGTAGCATTTGGTTTAGGAATGCTCGCAAACCAAATGTTTCCAGCCGCGTTGGGGATCTTAATGGTAGTGCTGGTTCAGGATCTAGGATTTCCACCATTACTTTGGGGAATCATCTTCTTTATTCCTAGAGTATTCGATGCCATTACCGATCCTATTATGGGATTCATTTCAGACAATACCCGTTCAAAGTGGGGAAGACGCAGGCAGTGGGTATTTCTTGGGGCTGTGATAACGGGCGCTTCATTTTGTTTCATGTGGCAGCTATATCCTGAAAACGGGTTGAATTATAACTTTACGTACTTTCTGTTATCCTCATTTGTGTTTTACCTAGGATTGACCATCTTTAGTGTGCCTTATGTGGCTATGGGCTATGAAATGAGTAACGATTTTCATGAACGAACAAGCGTAATGGCGGTAGCTCAATGGATTGGGCAATGGGCTTGGGTAATAGCTCCGTGGTTCTGGGTGATACTTTACGATCCCAATTGGTTTGAAAGTGCTGATGCTGGAAGTAGAGAAGTTGCCATCTGGATTGGGGTGATCTGTATGTTGCTTGCCATGGTGCCTGCTGTGTTCGTGAAAAGCAAATCTACTCTGGACGATGATTCGTTGATGCCGCTTACCAAAAGCAACATCGGTAATAGCTTAGTCGATATCTCCAGGGGATTTAAGGAAGCATTCCAAAACAAACCATTTCGAAAACTTTGTATAGCAACTTTCCTGGTTTTTAATGCTTTTAATACCGTGGCAGCATTTTCCTTTTTCATTATTGTGTACTATTTATTTGGTGGTGATGCAGGTGCCGCCAGTATTTGGCCAACGCTTCACGGTTGTGTGGGAGCCCTTGTTACAACATTTGTAGTAATTCCTATCGTTGCCAAAATTTCTAAAAAAATTGGCAAGAAAAAGACATTTCTTCTTTCACAAAGCATTTCCATCATCGGTTATATATTGTTTTGGTTCCTGTTTATTCCTGGGAAGCCTTACATGTTTCTTATAGCTCTTCCATTTTTCTCTTTTGGCATAGGTGGTCTTTTCACACTAATGATGTCCATGACTGCCGATGTTTGCGATTTGGACGAACTAAATACCGGTAAACGTCGTGAAGGTATTTTTGGTGCAATTTATTGGTGGATGATAAAATTTGGATTAGCTGTTGCTGGTTTACTTACTGGTGTAATCATGTCGCTTGTAGGATTTGAACAGGGGCCTAATAACCCGGAAAGTGCAATAACTGGACTACGAATTTTCTATACTGGACTACCAATCTTAGGTACGCTTATCGCGATGTGGGTAATGAACACCTACGATATTGATGAAGAAAGAGCTGCTGAAATTCGGGCAGAGTTAGCTGCCCGTAAAGCAGAAGCTTAAAGAGCAAGTTTATGTTTAACAGGAAAGGGTGTTCTGTGAAATTCAAACTCATTTTTCCTACACTGCTTTTATTTCATACAGTCGGGTTTAACATGCCTAACGGAGTAAATGAAATCGAATCAAAAATTGATCGGTTACTCAATAAAATGTCGCTTCAAGATAAAATCGGTCAAATGTGTCAACGTAGCGGAGCCGATTGGAATTATGATGGAGTAAAAGCGGGTAAAATCGGATCTATTTTGAACGCAGTCGATCCTGAAAAAATCAAAAAACTCCAAAAACTAGCTGTTGAAGAAAGTCCGCACGGAATTCCCTTATTAATTGCGCGGGATGTGATCCATGGATTTCGAACTATATTCCCAATCCCACTCGGACTTGCAGCAACTTGGAATACTGAATTAATTGAGCAGGGAGCTCATGTTGCAGCTTCCGAAGCTGCTTCTGTCGGGATTAATTGGACATTTGGGCCAATGATGGATATTTCAAGAGATCCAAGATGGGGTAGAATCGCTGAATCCTTTGGTGAAGACCACTACTTAACCAGCCAAATGGCCGTAGCAATGATAAAAGGACTTCAATCGGATGATCTTACAAAACCGGATGCTATTGCTGCCTGTGCCAAACATTTTGTCGGATACGGAGCCGGTGAGGGCGGACGAGATTACAACACCGCTTACATTCCGGAGCAACTCCTTAGAGAGGTCTATTTAAAGCCTTTCCATGCGAGTGCCGAAGCCGGTGTAGGGACATTAATGGCCGGATTTCATGGCGTAAATGGAATTCCCTCTTCAGCGAACTCATTCCTATTAAGAAATATTTTACGTCAGGAATGGGATTGGAACGGAGTTGTGGTCAGCGACTGGGCATCCATCCACGAGTTGATTGAACACGGATACTGTGCGGATGGAAAAGATGCTGCTCAAAAAGCATTGATCGCCGGTATCGATATGGAAATGACTTCAACCGATTATGAAGAATACTTACAGGAGCTAGTGAATTCAGGAGAAGTAGACATCAAGCTTGTTGATGGAGCTGTCCGAAATATATTACGGTTAAAATTCAATTTAGGGTTATTTGAAAACCCAATTGTAAATGCGGATCAATTCCCAAAAATGGTTAATGAAGACTACTTGAAGATGGCAAAAAAGACTGCTATTCAAAGTGTAGTGATGTTAAAAAATGAGAAGAATAGCTTACCTCTCTCCAAAAACATTAAAAACATCGCGGTGATCGGACCATTGGCTGACGATCCGTTCGAGCAGCTTGGAACTTGGACTTTTGATCAAAATATTGAGGACTCACAAACTCCAATGGATGCTCTCAATGAAGTCTACGGAAATGATTTGAACATTCATTATTCAAAAGGATTAGCAACATCCCGATCCACGGACGATACATTTTTCAAAGAAGCGATAAGAGCAGCTGAAAAATCTGAGGTTGTTTTATTCTTTGCCGGTGAAGAAGCAATTATAACAGGTGAAGCTCACTGTCGAGCAAACATCGACCTGCCCGGAGCCCAGGAAGAACTTATCCTTCAATTGGCAGAAACAGGGAAACCAATTATACTCATCGTAATGGCCGGAAGACCTTTAACAATGGGAAATATTTTGGATAAGGTTGATGCTATTTTATATGCCTTCCATCCGGGTACGATGGGCGGTCCGGCGATTGTGGATTTATTATTCGGAAATGAATCTCCTTCCGGGAAACTCCCGGTTACTTTCCCTAAAGTTGTCGGTCAAATTCCAATGTATTATAATCATAAAAATACCGGCAGACCCCCGAATGAAAAGACTTTTGTTCATATAGATGACATTCCGGCTCGTATGTGGCAGACTTCTCTGGGGAATGAATCTCATTATTTAGATGCCGGATACAAACCGCAATTTCCTTTTGGGTTCGGGCTTTCCTATACAAAATTCAGTTATTCCAATCTTACACTGTCAGACTCTGTTATTCGGACGGGTGACAACATTACAATTTCAGCAGTTATTAAAAACAGAGGACATGCTGAAGCTGAAGAGGTAGTACAGTTATATACTCGTGATTTAGTCGCCAGTATTACTCCGCCGGTAAAAGAGTTAAGAAGATTTAAACGGATTCAACTCAAGCCGGGTGAATCGCAAACTGTTCAATTCACCTTAAACACAAGTGATCTGGCTTTTTATAATCAGGAAATGGAATTGGTAACAGAACCGGGCACATTTCATATTTGGATTGCTTCGGACTCCGATAACGGGCTCCGGAGTAAGTTTGATGTCAAAAAGTGATTTGTTACGAATACCATGAAAAATTCGTTCATTTTGCTTCTATCAATTTTTCTTGTGATCCCCGGTTATTCCGACGGTGGTTCAAAGGTAGAAATATTGAAAACAGATACAGGGCATCAGTTACAGGTAAATGGAGAGTCGTTTTACATCAAGGGTGCAGGGATTGATGACCATTATGATGTTTTAGCAGCGAGCGGGGGTAACTCCATACGGACTTGGGGTGTAGGTAAGTGGGAAGAAGTCTTCGAAATGGCAGAGCAATACAATCTTTATGTCTGTGCTGGGATTTGGCTGGG
>Ga0209753_1000409_pt1 | contig 17798 bp, 13 predicted proteins | sample METZYME_3_550m_FD_187550 | JGI IMG/M metagenome (GOLD analysis project Ga0209753, IMG submission 187550) | Marine microbial communities from oxygen minimum zone in mesopelagic equatorial Pacific - METZYME_3_550m (SPAdes) (version 2) | ecosystem: Environmental > Aquatic > Marine > Oceanic... | reverse complement strand
TCAATCGTTTTTTTACTGCAATTGGGATTGGCTCACATATTCGTGATTAGGTTGGAATGGTCGGAATATTTAATTCCGGTAACTGTTGGTGCCATGACTCTTACTATTTTATTTGATGCACGAATCGGATTTATGGCTACAACTTCTATGGCAATTCTCATGGGGCTCATGATGGGACAAAACATTGATCTTGTCATTGTCTCACTTTTTACAGCAACAATTGCCGTTTATAATATCCGGCAATTGAGAAAAAGGAGCCAATTATTCACCACAATGTTTGCTCTCATTGCTGCTAGTATTTTTGTCATTATTGGGTTGGGGCTTTTTAAAGAACATAATTGGATTACCATGTTAAGTGATATTCAATTATTAACCATCAACAGTATTCTAGCACCAATTGTGACTTATGGATTGATTGGTCTATTTGAGATCTTGTTTGAAGTAACCACCAATTTAACTTTGATTGAATTATTAGATTATGATCATCCACTATTAAAACGGGCTCAACAAGAAACAAATGGGACCTTTAATCATAGCATCGTGGTTGGTAATCTTGCAGAATCATGTGCAAATGCGATTGGAGCGCATGCATTGCTTTGTCGCGTGGGTGCTTATTATCATGATATTGGAAAAATGGCGAAGTCAGAATATTTTATTGAAAACCAATACGGTGGGGAAAATAAACACGATTCACTTACACATACCATGAGCGCACGTATTATCCGAGCACATGTGAAGGAAGGATTAAATCTTGCACAGGAATATGCTCTCCCAAAAGTTGTTTCTAATTTTATTCCCATGCACCATGGAACAACCCGCGTAGAATATTTTTATCGAATGGCATTGAAAGAAGCTGAAGACTCAGGTGCCAAAGTAGATGAAAGTGCCTTCCGATATCCTGGCCCAAAACCAAACACAAAAGAGACAGGCATTCTCATGATCTGCGAAGCAGTAGAAGCAGCCGTTCGGTCTATCAAAAAACCGGATATTTTCAAGATCGAAGCTATGATCGATAAGATTATTAAGGGACGTATTGATGATGGTCAATTGAATGAATGTCCCCTTACGTTAGACGAATTGAATAAGATCAAGGGAACTGTAGATGGTACCACGGGAATGTTACCTGTACTACGTGGAATTTATCATATTCGGGTGGAATATCCCGATGATCCCAAAAGCACTGCTTCTGCATGATCATTGTTTCCGTGGATTGTGATCCAACGCTGGAATGCCCTAATAAAAAATTAGTTATAAATTTAGCCAAATCGGTCTTAAATAAATATAAAGCCCCTAGTGGAAATATCTCCTTTATTTTTGGATCTGATGAATTGTTGTCCAATCTGAAGAAAGAATTTTTCCAAAGAGATCATTGGACAGATGTGATCGCTTTTCGTTTAAATGAATATGATGAAAAAGATGTAGAAGGTGAAATTTATATTAGCCTTCCACGAGCAAATCAGAATGCTATATCTTTTGGGGAATCCTATGAAAAAGAAGTAGCAAGGCTCATCATTCACGGATGCCTACATTTAGTTGGATTTAATGACGAATCAGAAAAAGAAAAAATAGAAATGACAAAAATAGAAAATAATTTATTAAGCCAATTAAACTGGCATAAACTTTTTGGGACTTAAATGAAAAAACTGGATGCTGCAGACAAATTTATTAAACTTTTGGAGATCGTTGAAAAACTTCGTGGGCCAGATGGGTGTCCTTGGGACAAGGAACAAACGCACGCATCATTGCTCCCCTATTTTATTGAAGAAGCGTATGAAGTAATGGAAAGCGTGGACAAGGGCGACTTTGAAACATTCCAGGAAGAATTGGGTGATATATTGCTTCATGTAGCGCTACAGTCACAAATTGCATCAGAAGATTCAAAATTCAATATTTCTGATTCATTGGACACAGTGAATGAAAAACTGGTCCGGCGCCACCCGCACGTTTTTGGAGATAAAAAAGCGGATGTTGCCTTTGAAGCCAAACAAAATTGGGAAGCCACAAAACATGTAGAGAAAAATAGAAAATCCCGATTGGATGGTGTTCCCTTGGCGTTACCAGCGCTTACTCGGGCCCAACGGCTCCAACAAAAAGCAGCCTATGCTGGATTTGATTGGGACAATGTGGATGATGTTTGGGCAAAACTTCATGAGGAAATAGATGAATTGAAATCAGCTCATGAAACCGGAGATTTGGAAAATTTTAAAGAAGAGATTGGTGATGTTCTTTTTTCGGTAGTGAATCTTTCGCGGTTTTTTGATATCCCAGCTGAAGATATGCTCCGGGCAACGAATCGAAAATTCACGACCCGATTCCAAAAAATAGAAGAAGAATTAATGGCAAAAGGGAAAAAGCTCGAAGATTCCACTTTAGAAGAAATGGAAGAGATATGGGAATGGGCGAAAGGGAAAGTGTAACTCGTAAATAATTATATTTTACATATTTAAGGGATTCCAATTCTTTATTTCAATTCTATCTGTACAACCGAGAAAACAATCTCATACTCACATGCTACTTATCAAAATTTTTGTGCATAGCAAGAATCTCTATGTTTAAAGAAATAAATTTCCAGTTAAATACTTCAAACCTGTATCAACAGCAATTGTAACTACTGTTTTACCTTTTCCCAGTTCTTCAGCTAATTTAATGGCGCCTACCACATTCAATCCACTGGATGTGCCTCCAAAAATTCCTTCTTCACTGGCTAATAGTTTTGCCATTTCTCTCGCTTCGGATTCATCTATTCCTCTGGCTTCATGGTAATTATTCTTATCTAATAAAGGGAGTTCAAACCCCAACCCAATACCTTCCACATGGTGATCTCCATCGGATTGATTTTTAGAGTAATAAGGTGCGGAAGCAGGTTCTAAAGCCACGATCTTTGTGTCTTTGTCAGAATCCAATAAAATATTGGATACACCCATAAATGCCCCAGCCGTACCTACGGAACAGGTGAATGCATCAATAGAACCGTCTATTTGGTCCAGGATTTCTCGCCCCATTTTCTCGAAGCCTTTTATGATGTCAGCGTTATTTAATTGGTCCGAAAAAAAATAATCATCTTTTGTGGCCAATTCTTTAGCGCGATCGATCATTTGATTAATAAGATTCGAATTGATTTTGCCCGATGGACTGTGAATTACTTCGAGTTTAGCGCCAAAGGCCCGCATAGTATCCAACTTTTCTTTAGCAAAAGCGTCGGAAGAAACCACATGAAATTCATATCCTTTCACTGCACAAACAAACGCAAGTCCGGAGCCCGTACTGCCGCCGGTATATTCTACCACTGTCATCCCCGGTTTCAAATCTCCCCGGATTTCTGCACCTTCGATAATGGCTAGGGCCATTCGGTCTTTGTATGAACCTGTGGGATTACCGCCTTCTAACTTCACCCACACATCCGCTGCATGATCTGGTACAACCTTATTCAATTTAACGATAGGTGTATTCCCAATTGCTTCAAGAGCATTTAATGCTTTTATCATACTGATCCTTGGATCGTTATAATCAATTTTCTGTCAGATCCACGGTTCCGGTGTTCACAGAGATAAATTGCTTGCCACGTGCCCAAGTTGAGTTTCCCATCTGTGATAGGTATTGAAACTGACGATCCTAATAGAGAAGCTTTCAAATGAGCGGGCATATCATCAGACCCTTCGAAAGTATGCTGGTAATAACTCTGGTTTTCTGGTGCCAGCATATTGAAATGAGATTCGAAATCAGTCCGTACAGTTGGGTCCGCATTTTCGTTAATGGTTAGGGAAGCGGATGTATGTTTTATAAATAATTGAAGAATCCCTGTTTTGATATCCTTTAATTCAGGAATATTTTTCAATACATCATGGGTGATGATGTGAAATCCGCGAGACCTGGGAGAAAGAGTAATTGTTTTTTGAATCCACACTATTTTAATTTGCCACGAACTTCACTAAGAAACACAAAGAAATAATTTGAACTTAGCATACCTTAATGTCCTTAGCGGTTTAATGATTTTTGCATCCAGAAGCGAGTTTCTTCATCTGGAATTATTTGAGTTTCTTCTGTAATTATAAAACCACGATTTAAGGAAAATGCTATCATTTCATCATGCTTTTGCCGTGTCTTTAATATGATTGAGCTAAATCCATTTTCGTCTGCCCATTTCTCTTGGAAATTTGCTAGGGAATAAGCAACTCCCATTCGGCGAAATTTTAGTAAAACGCCACCCATCCAACTATAAAAGCTGCCATTTTTAAATCGGTCATAGCCAATTTTAAATCCAACCCGTTGATTGTCTATTTCAGCAATAAGAGCAAGATACTTTCCTGGACATCGTTTTTTATATTCTTCTATTTTGTAGGGAGAGTTGAATTCGGGGATTTTGGATGATAAATCCACGCATTCCTGAAATGTTCCTTCGCGAATGTGAATCAAGTTTTTCGTTCTTTTTTTCGAGCAGCAGGGAATAAAATATTATTTAGGATTAGTCGATAACCTGGTGAATTTCGATGTAGTGATAGATCTGTTGGCGGGTCTCCAACAAAATGTTGATAATCCTCCGGATCATGCCCACCATAAAAAGTGAACGTCCCTTTTCCAAAGTTCCCGTGCAGATATTTTACCTGATCTGATGCAGGGTCTTCGCCCATGATCACAATATGATTTTTAATTCTATCTTTATGGAATCCAGTTGTCTGTCCCATGAATCCTTTCACAATGGTCACATGGTTTTGGGTAAGCATGGTGGGCACCGGATCATACTTGGCGGAAAATTCAAATAGTGAAAAGTAATCTGCTTCTGCTCCACGAGTTACGGGATTATGGCTGGGTGGAATATCAATATCAGAAAATTCATATACCATGGGATCCGGTAAAAGTTTGAATCCAGTAAAAGCAAATGGTAGCGAATAATCCAATTTTGAATGAAGACTGGGATCGATGGGTGTACCATCAAAAACGGAATGTGCCCCATCTACATTTTCCATGGAAAGTGCAATGTCGTATGAGTCTGTGGCGGAGCACATGGCAAAAAGAAATCCGCCATTGCCCACATAATTTTTAATATTCCGCGCAATGGCTTTCTTTTGTTCGTGGACACTGAGGTATCCTAAATTAGTGGCTACAGATTCAAATTGTCTTTTCTGGTCCCGATACCATTGGGCGTTGTGATGACTGCGGTAAAACTTTCCGTATTGTCCTGTAAAATCTTCATGATGTAAATGGAGCCAATCATAATCTGCTAATTTCCCCAAGTGAACTTCATTATCCCAAAGTGTTTCATAATCCACTTCTGCATAATTAAGCGCCAATGTTACAGCATCATCCCAGGGTTGTTTGTTCGGTGGCGTGTAAATAGCAATTTTTGGTTTCTTTTCCAAGAGAACAATATCCATATTGCCTTGATCTATTTCTGAATAAATATTAACCAAATCATTTACATTTATCGGTTCAAAAGTGACTCCACGAATTCTACACTCTGTTTGAACAAATTGATGCGCATCAATTAAAAAGGAACCTCCACGGTAATTTAACAGCCATTCAATTGTAGTATTTTTTGTTAATGTGAAATAGGCAATACCATATGCTTTTAAATGGTCGTTCTGTGACTGATCCATTGGAATAAGGATTTTTTGTCCGAAGACGAATGCGATAGAGAGAAGTAGAATTAACTGTTTCATTAACTTTCCGTTTGTTGCAGTGTCCGTATGTGATACCGAATGGGTTCAGAAAAAATGGATTCGGGAAATTCATCTAGGATTCGCATGTATTGTTCCATGGCTTTATCAACATCTAAATATTTTGTTTCGTAGATTTGTCCGGCTAAGATGATACCTCGATCTTCCAACGGAGTCCCACCAAGAGAGTATGCCAAATTCAGTGATTTGTCATATTCTTTGAGCCTATAATGTAAAAGTCCCCTTCGAAGCATGGCTAAAGGGGCGATAGCTGCCATAGAATCCTGATTCGAAAGAAAATTTAACTCCCGGATCGCATCACCGATTTTCCGTTGTCTTAAATACCATTCTGCTTTTAGAAAATGTTGAAAGGTTATTTTCTCAGAAGGATCATTGTTATAATATTGTGTAAGGATATTTTTCAGTTCCATCAGATCATTGAAAGATGGATCAATAGGACTCATGGTTATGAATGATGATTGAACAATTTTTATGGTGGAGTCAGGATCATCCGTTAAAAAGTGGACCAGTATCATTTTTTGTTCAATTGCAGGCAAATAGTTTTGCTTTAATTGTCTTTTTAAAAACGTTAAAGCTTCTTTTGATTGTCCTTTTGCCATTAATACATCTGCAATTCTTAACACAATCTTCAATCTTAATCTCTTATCCGGTTTATTTTGCATAGCTTTATGAAGCAGTTTGTATGCCTGATCAAAATCGTGGAGGATCCTATATTTTATTTCGGCTAAGCGGAAATATGCTTCTGCCAAAAGGGGAGATTTTGGAAGAGAAATCAAGAGAGAATCATACAGAGCAAGGCTGGATTCAAGATGCTCTGATGATAGAGTTGAATTCAACTGGAATGGATCTTCGAAAAACAAATTGTTATCAAAAAAGTATGGAATCAAATGAGATTCTTGAATTGGAATAATTTGATCTTCAAATGTTTGGGCGAGTCCCAATAATGCTTTCCCTGCCCAATTTGAATTAATTTTTTGACCAAGAATAAAATTGTATGCCTCGATAGAAATTTTAAACTGATTTTCTTTCCGACATTCATTTGCAAATGTCAGCCAATCATTAATATTGATTTTTCCAGATTCAGACCCATCCTTTTTTACATCGAAGGCGTGATCATATTCCCGTTGTTTAAAATAGAATTCACTCAAGACGTTAAGTAGTATCTCTGGATATTTTTGTGATGCTATTTTAAGTTTATTCTCTATGATTGGAACTGCATCTTCATCATCGCTCATGAGAAGAATTCTACGCTGGATGACTTCATTATGTTTAGGCTTGTGGGAAAGTTGAAGAATGAATTGGTCCATGGCTTTGTCATAAACTCGCCGGGTTTGGTAATGGATTCCCGCTTCATAGGCCATAAAAGATTGACCAAATTTTTCTCTGCCTATATCTAATAATGAGATTAGTTCTTTATCCAGACTGAGCCGGCTATAAAGCGAAACCATGATTTGGTAATAGGAACGATTATTTTTAAATTTTTCTGTCCCTGCAGTCCAGATAGTTTTTGCTTCCTTTTGCTGCCCATTTAAAAAGTATAATTCTCCCAACTCGGAATAAAGTTGAATGTCATTTGGAGTGTGAATAAGCCTTTCACGAATGAATAGAATTCCTTCATCATACCGTTGATTTATCTTTAATATAGATTTCATATCTCGTATGGTTCGATGATTTTTGGGATCTTTTAATAGTACCGCTTCATAGATTGCGATTGCCCCATCCACATCGCCTTTTCTTTCCAGCATTTTTGCTGTTTTTATAGATGCATTTATAGATGCTTTATTTTGTCCCAAAAGGGCATAGCAGAAAAACAGACATATGAAAATCAGGTATTTATTTTTCATAGTCACCCTCCATATTTTTTTGCTCCGTTTGGAGTTGGCTCAATGAGTTGAAATATCGCTTAATCATTGTTTGATGTTCCCGTGAATATCCCGCATTAATGGCTTTATTTAAAGCCTGAAGAGCAAGACTTTGCCGTTGTCCCATATCCGCTGGTAACCCACCAGGGCCTTCGAATGCTATTGTAGATTCCGCAGATGTTGATTTTCGCTCATCCTTGAATCCACGTTGAGTCATTGATGTTTGACTATCCAGCATTCGGGACAATATCCGTTGTTGCCGTTCTTTAGTTTTTCGGGTGAATCGACGTCGCTGAAGGTCCTTGATTACCTCATCCATTTCTTTACCAATACCACCTAAGTCCCCCATACCTTTTTGCCCGGAGTGTCGCATCTCATTCATCATTTGTTCTAATGACTTGCGGAGACCTTGTTGTTTCTGGAGCATTTGTTGCATCATTTGTTGTTGGGCTGCCGCAGCCATTTGTCCCATACTTAATTGCATTCCTTGTTGATTCAATCCCTGTTGTTGACCCGCCATCTGCTGCATCATTTTCAAGAATTGTGAATACCCACTTGCAGATCCAGATTGCTGCATACTTTGCATACTATTAAAAAGTCCCAACGCAGCTTCATTCAACCCTTCCATAGCCATATTTTGATTTTCTCCGGCTTGGCTCACGTTCCGATCTGTCAATTTATTTTTTGCTTCTTGCATTCCTGCATTTGCTTTTCCAACACTTCGTCCTATCTCGGGCGTGATGGCAAATGTTTCCTTAGAGAGATCCATCATTTGATTCATTATGGATTGCAGTTGGTCTTGCAGGACTTGTTGCCTTGCCGCCATTTCACGAAGACGTGGTGAATTTCTTGATGCGGATTTTACCTCCGATCGCAATTGCTCTTCCTGGGAAGATAGATAGAGCATATCCTGCATCAATGCTTGAAATTTTTCTGTCATTTCTGCCACTGTTTCTTGTTGGAACTGCTGTTGCATCTGCATCAATTCCTGCATCATCATTTGCATATTATCCAGAGATTGCTCACTGCTATTTTGAGACTGTTGTAAATTTTGTTGTGACAAATTTTGCATGGTTTCCATGAGCGAAGATTTAGTTTGCTCCGTCAAAGGAGATTCCGCCAGTTCGGATAAATCATCGGATGTTTTTTGACTATAAGATTCCACCAGTTCAGATGCCTCTTCCATAAGAGATTTAAGGTTTTCGAATTCTTCCAGATTCCTTTTTTCTTCCTGTTCTAGTCTTTTTAATGTGGATCTGTCTGTCTGTTCGTTGGTTTGGTTGATTTCTTGGTCCAATGATTGTTGTTGTTCAAAAAGTTGTTCCATGCGAGTTTGGAGTTCATCCATTTTTTGCTCAGCCTGCAGCCGTTTGAAAATTTCCAAATACCTATCCAGGTCTTGCTCAATTTGATTTATATTTTCAGCAAGATCGTTCAGCGCATTCTGGAGTTGTTTCATATCCATATTTTCAAGTGATTCCTGAAGATTATCCATATTGGTAAGCATATCTTCCGGGATTACATCGCGAACCAAGTCCGACAACTCCTTGAATTTATCTAAGAGGTCAGGTGAAAAGAGATCATGTTTGTCTGCCTGTTCGGTGATGGATTCAATGGTTTCAGCCATTTTTTCCATATTAGCAAATTGTTCTTTTGTCTTTTCAATGGCATTCTTTACAGATTGCTGTTGATCCCAATCTAGATCTTTAGTTTTTAGGGCTTCTAGTTCCAATGCTTCAAACAATTCTTTCAACTCCTGAAAATTTTCTGTCCCAGTTGTTATTTCTTCCATGAAATCAGATTCTGTGTTTTCAGCTGTTTCATAAAGATCTGCTAGTGATGGTACGCGTGCGATGAAAGTGGAAGACACTGTTTTTTTCGGACCGGAAATAATATCATTATCCGTGAGTTCAAAATGGAAATGTACCTCATCTTCTGGCATAAGAAGCATATCAGCTAAGTCCCATAAGTTATGGATCGTTTGGACAACTGTATCAGGGTTCAAATCGTTTAGAGTGAACATAGCTACATAAGGATCAGCTTCGAGATACATTGGTCGGCGCACCTCGTAAGCAACTTGGAGATTGGTGAAACCATAATCATCTTCTATTTCAAGATGAATCGGAATGGTCTGGTCGCTCCCTAATTCAATCATGGGTGGTGGCTTAATCACAAAAAGACTTGGGTCGTGGTCTGGAATTATTTCTATGGTATAGGGTACCGGATCCCGATTTGTAATCCCACGTTTATCTACAAGATTCACTGTGAATTCACCTTCATCTATCATGGTAAAATAACCGGAAGCAGATCGATGGGTGGAAGCAAGATTTATTCGTTCTCCATTGATAATAAGCCAGGCTGATTCCAATATCCGATTGGATGAAAGATAGATTTGCGCTATAGATCCTTTTAGGCCCTGAACTACCGCAACGTTTCCCTCCTGTGACTCCGCACTCAATCCACTGTATTTGGGCGGAACAACTGTAATGAGGAATGATTCAAAAAAAGGTCTATCGGTGACAAATATGGTGTCTGGCACAGATGCAACCTGCCTCCACGCTTCCCAAAAATATTCAGCATTAACTACCGCTCTGTAGGAATAATCTTGAAATAGTTCCGGCAATTCAAAGCGATAATTCCCCATGGTATCCAGCACTGTTAAAAAGGTTAACGTCAATGAATCTCTTACCTGGGTTGATGTTTGGCTAGGTGTCAATTGTAGTGAAACTGTATCTGGTTCCCCCCCATTTGCCAGGATTTTAATTTCAGCTTTTTCTCCGCCTAAAATGTGAATATCTCCGGAAATACTTGAGAGAGAGAATGGCTTTGGCGCTTGGAATTCAATCGTGGGAGTCGACCATCGGTAGAATGCATCACCGGTTTCTTGATAGTTCATGCTGAATATAAGAATCAATACGATCCAAGTACCCAGTAAGCCCTTTTTCAATGAATCTAATTGCTCATCTTTTAAAAGTGAGTTGTAATCAAGGTTTTTTAGTTTTTTTGATATTTTATTTATATAGGATTTTGCTAAATCTTCCGATTCATTTTTTACGGAACTCGATTCCAATTGCAATGCATTCAGGATCGTATCCTGTTTTTCCGGGAAGGCGGCCCGGCCCAGTTGAAGGGCCAATGTTTCAATTTTATATGAATCAATTTGATCGGATTCTGCTCTGAAATACTGGATTAACCAAAAGAATACATAAGCACTGAATAATCCACAAATGAGAATAAGAATTTTGACCTTAATTTCAGGAAGAAAGTAAAAAACTGTTTCCAGTTCAATCCCGATCAAAAATAATAATGAGCCAATAATTCCTATCCATAATAGACTTAAGATCACATCCTGCCAAAATCGAATTGACCTTGCATTTTGAATATGTTTTTTGATTTGCATTATTGAGTTAGGGCAAAATAGATAATATTCACTCCCATTTTCAATGCAGCTTCACGGATAGGGAATGGATCTTGGTGAACGCTTGCATCTTCCCATCCATCGCCTAGATCTGATTCAAAAGTATACACTAAGATTATTCGTTTATCTTCGAATAATGCCAATGCCTGCGGTGGGTGATTATCATGCTCATGTACTTTGGGGAGTCCATTAGACATTTTGAAATATGAAGAGAAAAGGGGATGGTCATGTGGCAGAGTAACAAGATCTTTATTTGGAAAAACACGTTTCATTTCCCGTCGAAATGAATCGTCCATACCATAATTATCATCTGCATGAAGGAATCCTCCATTCATTAATATAGATCGCAATGCGATTACTTCATCATCTGTGAAACGGATATTGCCATGTCCTGTCATGTAAAGATAAGGATATTGATTTGCATCGTCATCAGTGAGTTTAATACGAAATTCTTCATCATATGCAGACATGGGTGTATTCAAATTCAGATAACTTAGTAAATTGGGTAAACTGCTGGGATCGCTATACCAATCGCCACCGCCACTGTAATGGATACGGGCAATGGAAAAAGATTGGGCCGATATCATGCCCAGCATAATGAAGTATAAAGTAGTTTTTTTAACCATGTAAAAACAATGCGATAATTGATTCATTTGTTCCCAAAATTAGGATGGGAAAGTTAACTTGATTTTTAATAGTCTCTTCTTGTAAAAATCATCGGAATCATGGAATTTTAACGTCACATGTTAATCATGAAAAAAACACGCCACGCCCTTTTTATACTCATCTTGTCAGGATTGTGCGGCCAAATAGAGGAAGAAAAGAAACCAAAAACCTTTCTATTTGGGCTAATCAAATTTGATACCGAATCCGCTTATGAAGAAGGTGCCTGGTTCGATAAATGGTTTCATGCAAGAGAATTTGCTGCACCGGTTAATCTGATCCCGGTTGAAATACATTATGGGATTGGATTTAATGGTAAAACATCCGGTGGTACATCAAGTCTGGGTGAAAATTCCGCCAAAGACGATCCGGATAAGATCAAATATGATGAAACTGTGGATCCTGAACAATACATCATTCAGGAGTTTTCCAATTTGTGGGGGTCATCCATGGAAGTGGATGTGGGCTTGATCAATATTCCCCATTACCTCGTAGGCTCAAGTTGGATGAATGTTATGACAGGGCTCACCTACCGTACCAGCAAAACTTTATATGGTGCGGAAGTGCCGTACAAAGAATGGAGCCAAACAAATGTTAATTGGGGCGATACAGTTCATTTTTCTCCCAAGATGGATGAATACATGCTCACGACCCATCTCCAATATCAGCCTTTCAATAACTGGTTTATTAACTTTCGGTATTCCTATGGATTGGCATCTGCTCTTTTTTATACTCCAGACCATGAAGAGTGGGACGAAACTCCAAGTGGTTCCGGAACCTCGGCAGCGTATGGGGCCGGTATTCGATTTATTTTGGATCCGGGTAAAGAGAACAGATTTACGGTTGGGTTGGATTTCCGATATTCTTATACCAAGATACACACCATTTGGGATCCCGATGATAAAACCCCGATCAACCGATTTGATCTTTCAAATTATGGATTGTACTTAACACTATCGGCATTTTATGGCGGAAATAAAACGATTGGAGATAAAGCAAAAAAACTTTACTACCGAAAGGATTATGTCCATGCAAGAAATAACTTTATGCAATTTTTATCGGACTACCCGACCCATGCGAACCGTCACCGCGCAGAGGAATATATAGCTGACTGTGAATATAAAATACCTTATACCATTATGGATGAAGGAGTCATGCTGGATAAAAAGAATAAAACACAAAAAGCATTAGATAAATATATGTATGCAAAATCTCTTGTAAAAAATGATACATTAATAATGAAGACCCTAGATCGTAGGATCGATCAAATTGCTTTATTATGGATGTTAGCAGCGGAAAATATGCTAAAAGAATTCAAATATGATGAAGCCTATAATCTTGTTAAACATGTAGCAGAATTTTCAATTCACGGTAAAAAAGAACTTCGGCGATTTAAGTCTTGGGTTGTATTGGGCGAAGGGAAAAAATATCAAAATGCAGGATTTATTGGAAAAGCTATGGGAAAATATGCAAATGCATTGGAGATGAACCCTGACCTTATTTATGAAGTGAAATCGTTGCAATATCGCGCGGGGATACAAATGGCGAAATTGGCTACAGAAGCAGATGAATTTGAAGAGATCCAATTGGCAATCCATTCCTTGGAATTTGCACGGGAGCTTTCCGGAGGTATTGGGAAAAGAAATGAACAATTATTATTGGATCTTAATCAGAAGTTAAAAACCTTATCAGATTATAATACACGTATCCTGGTCGAACAGAAAATGAATTTGGCTCGAACGAAGCAAGCCATTGCCCGGACAGAAAAGCTCAAAATTGGACAAACGATTCCACAGGTACAGGCATTATTGGGAGAACCTCATGAAAAAATCATCGGTAGTAATGGCTCAAATCCTGAAGAACAATTATGGATATATTTTGTTAATCAAAAATCTCTTCAGCTTTCTTTTCATTATTATCAACTTTTTAAGATTGAAAAATTATAACTTGTAAAACAAAATTCTGTTCTATTGAAAGAAATAAAATCCCGGTATTTTTCAGGCTGTGAAATTTCTAATTAAAATACTTTTTCATCTGTTTCTCATATCGTTTGTTTTTGCCCAAACAGACCAACGAGATTATGATAATGAGTTGCGATACCAGAATAAAGCGATCAATGGTTTAAAAAAAGAGATCGAGCAGTTACGTTCTAAAATCAAAAAGGCTGAGTCAAAGGAAAGATCCGCTTCTTATCGAATCACATCCTTGGATGAGGAGATAGCCCTCACATCCAGATTAATTCAATCCTTGAAAAAAGAAGAGGAAAAAACACGTAGTCGCATTATGCAATTAAAGGAAGATCTTCTAAGAAATGAGAATGAGTTGGAAATACTTCGTGTTCGGTATAAACAGCGAGTGGTGAATTCCTATTTAAAAGGCAGACTCACTGATCTTGAAAAAGTATTTTCGTCGACCACGTGGCGACAAGCTATGTACCGAACACATTATTTGAAAATTATCTCTGATATTGAAAAGAAGTTGACAAAACAAATTGAAAAACTTCTCATTGAGATAAGTCAACAAAAATTAGAATTGGAAGCATCTTTGCGGGAAAACCTAATCTTGAAAAGAGATAAAGAAAAACAGATGAGTTCCTATCGTAATATGCGGATTAACCGAGAAAAAGAATTGAATAGAATTCGCACAGATAAGAAAGCACTTTCTAATTATGTGGGAGAAAAAGAAACCGGGATTAACCAGTTAGAAAACATTATTAAACAAGTATTAGAAGATAAAGCCCGGTTTGATAGGGAAGAGCGAATCCGCCAACAGCAAGCTGCACTTAAAACCAAATCATTTAGTGCCTTAAAAGGAGGATTACCTTGGCCAGCAAATGGAAGAATCATTGCCAAGTTTGGACGCCAATGGAATCCCAAACTCAAAACAACAACAGAAAATCCCGGGATTGATATTAAAGGCCAACCCGGGTCTGCAATCCGATCTATTATGGGAGGTGTTGTAACCACCATCACCTATATTCGCGGTTACGGCACAACCATTATTATTGACCACGGTGGTGGGTTTTATACCGTTTACAGCCATGTTACCAATATTCAAACCAATGTGGACGGTGAGGTTCGCAATGGGGATGTGATTGCTTATATGGGAGATTCTGGTTCTATTAATGGATCAAAACTTCATTTTGAGATTTGGGGTAAAGGGCAAAAGCTGGATCCGGAAAAATGGCTTACCAAGAAATAATGCCCCTTGATATTTTTTCTGCTCAAGCTAGGGTTTGGGAGCGGTTATCTCAAATTAGGATATCAAAGCAAGTTGGAGGGGCTTATTTATTTTCAGGACCGGCAGGATGTGGAAAAGAAAGTCTGGCAATCCGATTTGCTCAATTGCTGAACTGTGAAACTTCTTCAGAAAAGCCCTGCGATACCTGTCCTTCCTGTCAACGATTTCGTCAATTACAACATGAAAAACTGAAACTCATTTTTCCACTTCCCACTGTGAGAAAGAAAAAAGTCGATGGGCCTGGTACATCCTCTACAATAGGTAAAGGGGATATGGAATTGGTCACAGAAGCCATTGCGAAAAAAGCAGAAGATCATTTTCATAAAATAAAAATTCCTAAATCCACCCGGATTTTAATTCAATCTATTCGAGAATTAAGGAAAACCTTGTATTTGAAAAGTGAACCAAGCGGACGAAAAATTGTTCTCATCTTTGATGCTCATTTATTATCTGTGGGAATAGGTGAAGCTGCTAATGCACTTTTAAAGATTCTGGAAGAGCCACCTGAGAATACAACATTGATTCTGGTAACTGACCATGTTGAATTATTGCTCCCTACAATCTTATCAAGATGTCAGCGAGTTGGAATCCCTAGGTTGAATGACATATTTATTCGGGATTGGCTCCAAATAAAAATGGTAAAAGATTCGGAAATCCAATTACTGGCTGGATTAAGTCAAGGTAATATTCATCAAGCTCGGTTCCTTATTTCTCAACCTATTGGTGATCTTTTGAAATTGGTGAATGGACTAGTAAAAATGATCACAAATGATAACCCGGATCATTGGCGAAAATTCACCCAAACTTATTCAAGATTAGCTCACCAGGATTCTGCCACACTTTCATTCCATTTTATGATGCTGAAAATCTGGTTTCGATCGGCAAATCGTTTGGCAAGACGTGTTGATGATATTTTGCATGAAACATCATTTAAACCGGGGATGGAACGATTGATCTCAACAAATCCAAATGCAGATTTTTCAGCTATTACTTTTGAGTTGGAAGATGCCATCTTGTCCATTCCAATGAACCTTTACATGCCACTAATTTTGACAAACCTTTTATTACGAATTCAGAAACATTTGAACCCATGAGCGATACTTTTTACCTGACGACGCCTATTTATTATGTGAACGACAAACCACACATAGGCACCGCCTATACCACCATTTTAGCCGATGTTTTAACGCGTTATCACCGCAATGAAGGGCAGGAAACATTTTTTTTAACAGGATTGGATGAACATGGACAAAAGGTCCAACAGGCGGCTGAAGAACGTGGTGTTGAAGCGCAGCAACATTGCGATGAAATGGCTCCACGATTTACAGAGCTATGGGAGCAACTCCACATTTCCCACGATGATTTTATTCGCACCACTGAAAAGAGACATAAAAAAGTGGTTCGAGATATTCTTCAGCAGGTTATGGATAAAGGAGATATTTATGAAGCGGAATATGAAGGATTATATTCTGTTTCGGAAGAACGATTCATTACAGAAAAAGAAGCAGAGAGTGGAGAATTCCGGGATATCAAACAATTAAAAGAGAAAAATTATTTTTTCAAAATGAGCAAATACCAGCAAGCGCTTATTGATCACATAGAATCCAATCCACAATTCATTCAACCAGATCATCGAAAAAATGAAATACTTGGATTTTTACGTCAACCTCTGAATGACCTTTGTATTTCCCGTCCTAAATCTCGTTTAAACTGGGGAATCGAACTTCCATTTGATTCAAATTATGTAACCTATGTCTGGTTTGATGCGCTCATTAATTATATTACAGCACCTGGGTATGGTAGCGATGAAGAATCTTTCAATAAGTGGTGGCCTGCATCTTATCATTTGATTGGTAAAGACATATTAACTACCCACGCAGTTTATTGGCCCACAATGCTCATGTCTGTGGGAATTGAATTACCGAAGACCATTTTTGCACATGGTTGGTGGCTCATGGGTGAATCTAAAATGAGTAAGTCCCTCGGAAACGTGATCAATCCCATGGATCTGATTGATGATTATGGCGTAGATCCTGTTCGTTATTATCTCATGCGAGAAATGGTTTTGGGGCAGGATTCCAGTTTTACTATGGAATCATTTATCCAGCGTTACAACAGTGATCTAGCCAATGATTTTGGGAATCTCTTAAGCCGTGTATCCACTCTTATGAAAAAGAATTATAACGGAAAAATTCCGGAGCCGGGCGATTTCACTGAGGCAGAAGCAGTAATCAAATCGAATGGCGAATCATTAGGTGAAGTTGTAAAAGAAAAAATAGAAGCTATGCGACTGAATGAAGCCATTGAAGAGATTATGCAATATATCCGTAGTGTGAATAAATACATGGAAAACAATGCACCTTGGAAATTGGTAAAGGAGGATAAAGATGCAGCGGGACGCGTCCTGTATACTGCAGGAGAAGCACTCCGAATAGGAGCTGTATTATTATCTTCGGTTATGCCAAATAGAACTGCTATTTTATTGGATGTCCTAAATGCGAAAGGTACCAATTTGAATTGGGGCGGTTTAACACCTGGGAATGAATTGCAAAACCACGAACCACTATTTCCCCGAATGAATTAATCCAAATGGATTCCCGTTCTAGCATTCAGCTCACCTTTTTTTCTGTATTTATTTTATTCAGTTTTCCTCTTTCGAGCGCTTCGAATACCTTCGAAGATGATATAAAAAAGCTTTCAATTTTTCAGGCAGCCTTTGATCAAATGTACCTTGAAATGGGTGAAATCAAGACAAGTGCAACCCGTCATGAAACAGGCCATTTTTCCAATGTTGAAAGTGACAAGATTGAAAATTTACTCTTTCGGTATTTAGTGTTGAGGCGGTCTGTTTGGGACATCATTAACAAATACCGGGATTATAATACCTACTCGATTTATAACCATGAAAATATGAAAGCTCTCCTGGTGGGATATGCATCC
>Ga0209753_1000405_pt1 | contig 18036 bp, 16 predicted proteins | sample METZYME_3_550m_FD_187550 | JGI IMG/M metagenome (GOLD analysis project Ga0209753, IMG submission 187550) | Marine microbial communities from oxygen minimum zone in mesopelagic equatorial Pacific - METZYME_3_550m (SPAdes) (version 2) | ecosystem: Environmental > Aquatic > Marine > Oceanic... | reverse complement strand
CCATCATCATTGCGACGAGGTGCCCGCCTGCCGAGTGGCCCGAGACAAATATTTTTTCGCGGTCACCCCCGAAGCGATCTGCATTCCTCCAGACCCAAGCAAGCGCTGCACGGCACTGACGGACAAGTTCGTCAAAACTGACTTCTGGGACCAGAGCGTAGTTCACTACTACGGTGGCGGCGCCAGCCTCATGGACAGCGGATGCCACGTAACTGAAGTCGTCCTTATGTAGTGCACGCCAATACCCCCCGTGGTAAAAGATATTGATTGGGGATTTACCCGGCGTGTTTGACGGGAAAAAATCAAGTGTCTCGGCATTGCTCGACCCGTAGGCGAGGTCAAGGTTGCAGTCGAATTCCGATCGGGCCTCCTTGCTACGGGCTTTCCATCGGGCAATATAGTCCTCAGCGCCGGTTACTTTGGCGCGATTATCATATTCCGCGTCAAGGGCTGCGCGATCGTAGTGAAGAAAAAGAGCCTCACTCACCGATCTGACACCATGTTCCACTCCCCATGATGGAGAAACCTTTTCCCCGCCCTCATGCGGCTTGTCGTTGGACTGCCAATTGGTCGCTTGGACGCTTGTGAAAACCGCCGTCCTTCATGATTCCTAGCAGGCGGGATGAATCCTGAAGGATGCTCACGTCTTGCACTGGATCACCATCGACGATTAAAAGGTCGGCGAGATAACCCTCTTTGATCAGGCCCAACTCATCACCCATCATCATTATTTGGCCGCCATATTTTGTGGCTGCTACGATTGCTTCCATTGGAGTGAAGTTCAGATAATTTACAAAATGCTCAAGATCGCGAGCATTGGTGCCAATAGGATTCCAGGCGAAGCCGTAGTCCCCGCCTGGCAGCACTTTTACGCCTCGGCGGTGCAATTCCTTCATGCTCTCGGCGCCAATTTCGAGTTCTCGTCGCATTCCAAGACCTTCGGCAACCTCGGTCGTGATTCCCCAATCACTGGCTTCGTGTAATGTCGTAATTTGAATGCCAATGGTGGGGGCCACAAAAATTCGATCTTTTGCGGCTTCCAATAAATCTAGAGCTTCGTCATCCATCAGCGTCGCGTGGTAAATGATCTCACACCCATGACGAAGGCTCATCTTTACGGCTTCAGCGCTTCGGGCGTGGGCTGCGACTCGCAGGTCGCGCGACTGTGCGACCTCGCAGACTGCCGCTACCTCACTGTCATTCATCACGGTATGACGAGCCTTGGCAAACGGTACGAATTCATCGCCCGATGGATTGATTTTCAGAGTATCGACTTCTTCCCTGACCATCTCACGTGCTACTTTTCTGAATTCCTCAGGTCCATCGCAAACTATCGCAAACGAATCTCGTTTCATGTGCCGAAGGCTTACGTCTCCAAGACCACTTGTCGGTGTGAGTTCTGGTGATGCAGCCAGCATACGTGGCCCTGGTATATCACCGGCGTTGATCGCATTGCGAATGACGATATCGAGTCGTGCCTTGGCCGCAGCGGCGCTATTGATACTTGTAAAACCTTGATCGAGGAGCAGTTTCACGTGCTTCATGGTCATCAAGGTGTGTTCTTCAATGGGGACTTCACCGAGCGCTTCTAAAGTTGAGGTGTTACCAAAGCTCGGGTGAGCGTGCGCCTCTACGAGTCCTGGCATCAAGGTCGCACCAGCACAGTCAATCACGTCAGCATCGTCGTGTGAAAGTTGGGAACCGTCGATAGAAATTTGTTGAATCCGATTACCGTCGATTCGAACTTCACCGCTAAACGACGAATCGCCTGTTCCATCCAAAATTCTGGCGTTGGTAAAAACAGTGTTTGGCATGGGAGCCTCCTTTGGTGGACGGCATTCCGCCCGTGAAAATAATCTGGTCAGTGATACCGTCCACTATAAACTCAGAAAGATTGTAGCGTTAGTTCAAGCTGATGCCCTGCAAACAGTTTATCTCGAAGGGGCGCAATACACGTAATCCGAGAAATTCTGCAGTTGCGGGTATTGTCGCCAATAGTGTTATTAGAGAAAGCTGGAGTTTCCGTGGGATAACAGTTAACTGCCCTGGCGATCTCAGTTCTACCTGTTTTTGATATACGCACGGTGACTCTGGGAAATTCGCACCGCGATGCCCAATCACCACTCAAATTCAGCTTGCGGATTTCGTGAGCTAACGGCCTCTAACTTCAGAGCTGTCGTCGTTATGGTGCTTCCTGAAGCTCGAGCATGTTGCCAGCAGGGTCTTCAAAAAACACCTGGGCTGTGCCTACCAGTCCTCCAAATTCCCAATACTCAACACCTAGGTCTTGCAAATGGGCCTTTGCTGCGGCGAGGTCCTTAACGGCAAGTGCTACGTGTGTTCTCGTCGGGTCTTCCTGCTGACTTCGGGCGGCTGGTGATGTGCCATCTGCAACGAACAAATGAAACTGGGGTTTGATTTGAGATTCGGGTAACTGGACCCATGCGCCCGGAATGGTCGGAATATGGGGCCGATTCGGATCAATATCGAGTTGGAAGACCTTTTTATAAAACTCAACAATTGTATCGACTTGATCGCCATCGGTACCGATGCGATAGCCTGTATGTAACATTCCAGTAACTTCAATTGTCATGGCTCGATTTCTCGTGTTTGAACGCAAAGTTCAGCGACTTTCGATTGTTAACTTTTATCGGTATGTCACCCAATTTTGATTATACGATCGAGCACGACCCTGTAAAGTTTGCATAAATCGAGTTTCTTGAGAAGATTCGATTCGATCATGTTTCGCTTGATTCGGTCGTTACGCCGAATCAGCAGTACAGAGTTTTTCCAATGGGACGCAATTCCAATTGTGTCCAAAAAAAACCTGCTCCTAAACAGCCAGGAGCAGGTCTTATGCGAGACTTCTATACGAATGAGAACTTCTTATTAAGCGACCTGGCGCTGTTCTTGGGCAGCCCGTCCTTGAAATGGTTTATGGAACTGACCATCTTTCATAATTGCCAGAATGTTGTTTCGATCCTGAAATAGTGTGATATCGGCCAGAGGGTCGCCATCAATGATGATGATGTCGCTCAGGAAACCTTCTTTAATCTCGCCCATTTTGTCTCCCATGAACGCTTCACCGCCGTAAGCGGTTGCGGCTCGAAGCACTTCCCAGGGCTCGAAGCCCATCAGGTTTACAAAATGCTCGAAGTCGCGGCTGTCCGTGCCGATGGGGATCCAAGCGAAACCATAGTCGCCAAAAGGAAGGACCTTGATACCGGCTTTGTGCATTTTTGCCATCGCCTCACAACCTGCTTCGAGCTCCCTTTTATTACCAATGGCTTCTGCGACGTCCGTGGTAATACCCCAGTCGCCGGCTTCATAGGTGGTGTTGTATCGGGCAGCAATAGCCGGTGTAACCCAATGCTTGTCTTTGACTTTCTCCAGCATCTCGATGGTCTCGTCGTTCGCAAAAGACGCGTGATAGATCAATTCGACCTCGTGCTCGATACATTGCCGCACTCCGGAATCCGCGTGCGCATGTGCGGATAAGCGTTTTCCCATATTCTTGGTTGTTTCGACGATGGTTCGGACTTCCTCGTCTGTCATCGGATTAATTTCAGCAGAGCAGCGGGGAAAACAGAACGAGTCGCCTGAATTATTAAATTTGATCACGTCAGCACCTTCGCGAATCATGGTACGAACGATCTTTCGAAATTCATCTGGCGAGTCGCCGACGATCGAAATTGACGGCATATCCCGGATGTACTTCATATCGCCGGAATCAATTTTGCTGTCATCTGCGAGTCCGCCAGTGACCGTGAGTTCTGGACTACACGCGAGCATGCGAGGCCCCTGTAACCGACCGGCGTCAATTTCATTACGGATAACAATATCTAACCGGGCTTTGGCAGCTGCTGCACCGATCACGGCTGTGAAGCCCATGTCCAGCATCAATTTCGCGTTATAGGACGAAATCAAAACATGTTCTTCTATTGGGACAGCACAGGTCTCTGGCACGCCTGGTGCATTGATGTAGGTCATGTGACAGTGGGTGTTGATGAGACCCGGCATTAGCGTGGCGCCACCACAATCCACTTCTTCTACACCGTCTCGTTGCAGCTGTTTGCCCTCGCCTCGAGCAACTTCTTTGATCCGATTGCCCTGGACTAAGACTTCAGCCGGGTAGAGCACAGGACTTGTACCGTCGAATACGTTTACATTGGTAAATAATGTGTTTGCCATCGTGATGCCTCCTTTAATATTTCTCCTGTCAGTTCATTTGCCTCTGCCCGCGTTAAATTGCGGAGGCGGAGGCGTCCGCACCGTCAATTTATTTGCCAGCTGGGCTGGCCATAAATCTGGCGGTACATCACCAGTTGGATGCTGAATATAAAGTTCAGCCATCCTTAATACTGCAGCAGCATCAGCCTCTCTCAAAAGGCTAAACCGCAGGTTAAACTTGCCTGGGGCCCGTAATGCCACGTTACAGGGTTTCAGGCAACCGTTCAAGCAGTGAACTTGCCGGAAGACCAAGTCATTAGAGAGGTCCGATCCGGATAATTCATTTTTTACCGCGTCACTCAGTTTTCGGCCCTCAGTCCGATCCTCTATCGGTACCGGAGCATCTCGTATACAAGTCTCGCAAACGTACAACCTGTCTTTTTCCCAACCTTCTTTCAAAGCTATTTTTTAACCCTAATTTTCATGACGATTCAACTATTTATCTACGTACCGAAAACATTATAAAGCTCGAATATTTGGTAGTTTACGTCCTTGGTACACGCATCAATGCCAAGTGGGTCATGCTTGATCACGGTCATCACGTACGAATGCCGTAATCGAGGCTTTGTGACTATTAGTTGTTTCGCCTTTCGTCGCGTGTCGTTGATCGATTTTGTTTGATTTCATAATACCAAGGTGTAAGTATGGCTGGTAAATTTGGTCTGACCACCTATAGAAATTGATGGGTTTATTAGTAATAGAGGCGCTTGTATCAACCTAAACTTGGTATTCCAGCATGGTTTAATCGTATTTAGTCAATTTTGTCATTGAGCTCTAGGTAATTTTAGGCGCTTTGGGGATTCCGTTGGGGTCGCTTAATATTTCCAGAATCGGTTATTCTTGAAAGCCAAATCAGCGTGGTATCGAACCGGGGCGCTACCACCATAAGAATATGCAGTTAGGAGGAAGGGAAGTTTGAAGTTATTTCTTACAGTCACCCTTAATGGTCTGACGCTTGCGGCCCTCTATTTCATCGTGGCCAGCGGGTTTACTCTTATTTTTGGGTTGATGAGAACTGTGAACCTGGCTCACGGCACACTTTATTTGTTGGGCGCTTATATTGGTTATGACGTTGCCGACGCGACGGGCAATTGGTATTTGGGTTTGATTGCAGGAACCGCGTCGATGGCGGTGTTCGGGGTGGTCATGCAGAAAGTCTTGCTTGGCTGGATGCAGGGGCAGGAACTTCGACAAGCGTTAATTACGATCGGTCTGTCAATTATCGTAGCAGATTTGATGCTTGCGCATTGGACCGGTTTGACGTATCAGTTCTCGCCACCCGATTATCTTCTGGGGTTCACCCGATTCAGTTTGTTCGGTGGTTTTAAGGGGTACAGCACCTATCGACTTTTTCTACTTGGGGTGGCCATCGTGATTGGCATACTTTTGTGGTTGCTACTGAATCGAACACGATTCGGGATGATGGTTCGAGCAGGTGTTGACGACAAAGAAATGCTGGGTGCTCAGGGCATCAACGTGCCAGTTGTTTTTATTCTGGTGTTTGCGCTGGGTGCGGGGCTCGCTGGCTTTGCGGGAGTTATTGGTGGGACGGCACTTTCAATTGCGCCTGGGGAAGATCTGCGTTATTTGCTGTCTTCTTTGGTTGTCGTCATCGTAGGAGGCATGGGCAGCGTCGGTGGTGCCGCGATTGGGGCGCTACTGATCGGTTTGGCTGAGCAATATGGACTCGCGTACACGCCGGACTATGGCGTGGTGTACACGTTTATCATTATGGTTGCGGTGTTGGCCGTTCGCCCGCACGGTATTTTGGGCCGCAAAGAATGACGATTTCCCTGAAATTCAGTCCCACGATGATTATTGTTGGGGTGCTTCTCCTGATCTATCCGCTGGTTGTGACACCATTTTGGGCAGTGCAAATTGGTGCCAATGCATTGATCCTAGGAATGATCGCGCTGACCATCGTTTTTCTTGCGGGTTATGGTGGCATGATTTCACTGGCCCAGGTGACCGTGGCCGGCGTCGCGGGTTACTCGATCGCGTACTTTGGTATCAATAATGTTGGTGTCGGTATCCTATTGCCGTGGCCAGTTGGGGTCCTGATTGCGCTGACTTTGGGTACATTTGCGGGTTTTCTCATCGGACTAATTTCCGTTCGGACCCAGGGCATCTACATGCTAATGATCACCTTGGCCCTGTCCGTTGTTTTTTTCTACTTTGCAAGGCAAAACTACACCTTATTTAATGGCTTTACGGGATTTAATGGCGTAACAGCACCGGTTGTCGGCGGGATAGACCTTCGTGGACCGGTCGTTTTTTACTACCTATGCCTGGTTGCAGCTGGTCTATCCTATGGTTTTGTGCGCTATATCGAACGCAGCCCGTTTGGATTAGCACTGCAGGGTATCCGCGACAATGAAAGAAGAATGCGCGCACTCGGATATTGGGTGGGATTTCATCGGGTCGCAGCGTTTACCCTGATGGGCCTGATGGCTTCGTTCGCTGGTATTTTGGGCGTTTGGTACAACAATCGAATATCCGCCGGTTCCGTCGGATTTGCCCCAACATTTGATCTCATCATCATTGCGGTAATCGGAGGCATCATGCATCCCATCGGCGCATTTCTCGGGGCGATCGTTTTCGTGCTGGTCGAGAATTTTGCAATCGATTTTATCGATCGCGAAAGATTTAATACATTGATCGGTTTGGTATTCTTACTGATTGTGTTTTTCTCACCAGATGGGTTGGTTGGCTTATGGAGCAAAGCCAAGGATCAGTGGGTAAGGAATTGGCTGGGCAGGCGAACAACAGGGTCTACAGTTTGAGCTGGATTGCAAACAAAGGAGCAAATTTTTTCGCGCGTTCAAGACTTGGTATCGACATGTATGGACGCGTAATATGGGGTTAGGGATGATGCGAATCGTCGCGGCATCTTTAACATAGGTAATTCACGGTAAATCGAAGGAGGTAAACGATGGTTAAAAGACGATCATTACGTCGGATGGGACTGTTAGCAGTATCAGTGTTTGCAGCAGCTATCTGGAGTGTCAATGCACAGGCTGCCTGTACCATAAAAGTTGGTTTTATTTCGACATTTGAAGGCGCTTTTGCTGTTCTTGGTCCCGAAAGTTTTCGTGGTGCAGAGCTTGCGGTGACAGAATTTGGTGGCAAAGCGGGAGGTTGCGATATCGAGTTGATCAAGGGCTCTTCGGACGCCAGGCCCGATGTTGCGATTGCCGCAGCGCGTAAGCTGGTTGAAAACGACAATGTAGATATTCTGGTCGGCCCGTTGTCTGGTTCTGAGGGCTTGGCGATGAAGGAGTATGCCAAGACCCAACCGAACAAGACCTTTGTAAACGGGATTTCGGCTGCCCAAGATACGACACTGCGGGAGCCAGCGGATAATTTCTTCCGGTTCAGCGGTGACGGCGCGCAGTGGCAGGCGGGTCTAGGAAACTATGCCTATGATGTAAAGGGTTTCCGACGAGTTGTCACGCTGGGAGAGGATTACTCCTACCCCTATACCCAGGTATTTGGGTTCATGCATGAGTTCTGCGGCAAGGGTGGTAAGGTTGTGAAAAAATTCTGGACCCCCATTGGCGCGAAGGATTACAGCTCGGTTATCGCGGCTATCCCGGATGACATCGATGCGGTGTACGTCTCATTGTGCGGGGCAGATCCGGTTAACTTCTTAACCCAATATGTCGAGTTCGGCGGCGACAAGCCGCTCATCGGTGGATCCTGTACTGTTGGCCCAGATGTACTTCAGGTCAAAGGTCGGTTTGAGGATGCTGTCGTGGGAACGGTTTTTGCGGGTCCGGTTCCGGAGGGCTCAAACCTTCCCTCGTGGGTTGCGTTCGACGAGCAGTATAAGGCTGCCTATGCAGCGGACCAGCGTTGGCCCGGTGCGAACATGTTCCTCAAGGCCCACTACGTCAACATGAAGGCCGTATTGTTGGCACTCGATGAGGTAAATGGTGATCTTTCCAATGGTCAGGCGGCGTTAAAGAATGCGCTGTCTAATATGGCTTTCGATACACCGACGGGATCAGTGAGTCTGGATGAAAACCGCCAAGCGATTCTCTCCAACTATGTGAGTGAAATCGTGCGTTTAGAAGGCGGCGGTATCGGGCCGAAGGTGCTTCTGTCCATAGCCGACGTAACGCAGACCCTTGGAATGGACCGTGCTGAGTTCATGAAGTTTGGTCCAGTGAGTCGTGACAATCCTTCTTGCCCGTAAGTTGAAGTAGGAACGCAGTACGTGGAAGTAGTAGGAAGTAACCGAACAGCGGTGCCCTGTTGTCTCCGTCTTGAGGCAGTGGGGCGCCGCTTCGGCGCCCTGGTGGCGGTATCGGATGTCTCTTTGGAGATTCCCTACGGCGAGCGTAGGGCCATCATAGGTGCAAATGGCGCCGGTAAAACAACACTGTTCAACACCATAGCGGGTGATTATCCGCCTACCAGTGGGCGCGTCATACTGTTTGGCCAAGATGTAACCCGTCTTCCATCCCATAGGCGGACCCGGCGCGGACTGCGTCGAACCTATCAGAATTCTCTTTTGTTCGGGGGGTTGAGCGTCCAGGACAATATTTATTTGGCTCTCAAAGGATTGGAGCCTGGGCGGCTGAGTTTGCGTCGACCCGAGCCGGATGATTTTCTGTTTCAGCGTGCAATAGATATCGGAACAGGGCTCGGTCTTGATACTATACTTTCCAGTCACGTTGCAGATATTTCACATGGGCAGCAAAGGCAGCTCGAGATCGCAATGGCCGTTGCTGGAACACCCAAGTTGATTCTTTTGGACGAACCCGCGGCTGGCCTTTCACCCGCCGAACGAGTTGGGCTTGTTCAATTGCTTCAGCAGATTCCCCGTCAAATTTCAATCATTATTATTGAGCATGACATGGAGGTGGCACTGCGTGTCGCAGAGCGTATTACGGTGATGCACCAGGGGGCGATCGTGGTCGAAGGAACGCCCCAAGAGATCCAGGAAAATCAAACTGTGCACGACATCTACATGGGCAAACATGTCCACTGAGCCCTTAATTAGTATTTCTGGGCTAGAGGTCCATTTCGGTCAGAGTCACATTCTGCAAGGCGTGGATTTGGAAGCCCACGATAAACCTGTGTCGATCGTTGGTCGAAATGGCATGGGCAAGACAACGCTTTGCCAGACGCTTATGGGTCTTGCACCGCCCTCAGGAGGCAGTATTCGGTTTCAAGGACAAGAGCTTATCGGGAAGAAATCTCACGAAATTACTAAATTGGGAATCGGTTATGTGCCCCAAGGCCGTAGGGTATATCCCTCGTTGAATGTAGAAGAGCATTTGCGGGTGGGAGGTAAAGTACACGGAGTATCGGGCAAGCGGGACTGGACAATCGAGCGGCTTTACGACTTTTTCCCACAACTTTATGACCGCCGTCGGGCCGGCGGGGCGGAACTTTCAGGCGGCGAGCAGCAGATGTTGGCAATCGCAAGGTCTTTGTTAATTAATCCACGCCTTCTTGTAATGGATGAGCCCACTGAAGGGTTGGCACCCGTAATTGTCGATCATTTGGTTCAGTTGTTGAACGATTTGGCCGCAGAAGATATCGGTTTGCTGCTCATTGAACAGAATTTACGGGTTGCATCCGAAGTGTCCGATTCGCTTGCCATCATGGTGAATGGACAGATTGCCGAACACAGTCAGTCGCAGAAAATGTTGAATGATCGGTCGATGCAGCAGAGATTGTTGGGCGTCGGCGGCCAACAAGGAGCTGTAACAGGTGCGACTACAGACAGTAACGCCGAAATATTTTCTTTTAATTTCGAAATGGAAAGTCTCATTTCAGATTCAGCGAGTGGTCAATCGTCAAGCCAGCTTCGGATAGGATTTGTTGGGAACATTGTTCGCGCTGGAGTGCAACGACTCCCAGAGCACTGGATACAGGATCTTACTGATCCTGTGGGCACTGTTCCGCAATTGCCGGTTGCGATTAACTATGAGACACGAAAAGAATCGCAGATGGAAGGTTCCGTTGTTACGAATCAGACAGAACATAAAACGGCGAGTGTCGTTAAGCCAACGGCAGCCCCTTCTATACCTATAACGCGTTGGACGCACCAGAATTCGGCAATATCAATACGTGAACCGGGCGCAGGGGCGACAACTTTTCGAGGATCAGAATTCAATAAGAGGATAAGGTTAGACGACATGGAAACAATCAACGGTAAGCAGTTAGCGATAGATAAGCATTTGCAATCAGGCGGTGCACCTCTGATTATGATTCACGGTCTGGGCGGGACATCTAATGTGTGGTGTCCACAGGTTTCCGTGTTATCCGGCAAGTTTTCTATTTGCGTGCCGGATCTGGATGGCGCAGGCCGTTCGCCTCTCAATGGAGAGATTTCAATTGCGAGTCTTATGGCGGATGTGGTGGCAATGATGGATGCTTTTGATGTGGAAAAGGCGCATCTTGCGGGACACTCGATGGGAACTATCGTTTGCCAACACTTGGCAGCAAATTATCCGCAACGTGTCATGAGTTTGGCCTTGATGGGTCCTGTGCCTGCGCTGCCAGAAGCAGCGAGGCCCGTAGTGCGCGACCGGGCCGCGAAAGCACGCAGCGACGGTATGCGTCCTATTGCGGAAGCCATTGTAGAGGCGGCGACGTCCAGCGACACAAAAACAAACCAGCCGGCAATCGCAGCATTTGTCCGCGAGCTCCTGATGCGCCAAGATGCGGAAGGTTATGCTCGGCATTGCGAAGCATTAGCAGATTCCCAGTCGGCTGATTTGGCGGCAATTCAGTGTCCGACACTGTTGATTACCGGTGATCAGGATAAAGTGGCACCGCCAGAGGTCATGGAGGCGTTACGAAGCCAGATCTCCGGCGCGCAGGCGCACCAAATGACGGGCTGTGGTCACTGGACTACACTCGAGCGCGCTAAACAGGTCAACTATCTCATGGTCAAATTTTATAATGACATTGGGGCGTAGGCGATTAGGTATGCAGGAAGGTACAAAGTGATCAGTTACTGTAGTAATCGCTACCAAATGCCAACCTAATGGCCAAAGTCTATGCCAGTGTCGTGATTGATGCCCCAGCTTCGGCAGTATGGTCGAAGGTTAGAAATTTTGACAATGTTGCGAGTTGGCATCCAAGCATAAGAAGTTGTGAAATCGACGACGGCCGCTCCGGTGACTCAGTCGGGAGCGTAAGGTCAATTGTTCTCGCAAAAGACGGCTCCAGTATGCGTGAGCAGTTGTTGTGCTTGTCGGATTTTGACTACACATGTATGTACTGTGTATTGGAGACTTCCTTGCCAGTAGACAATTGTGTTGCCACGTTACATCTCACACCAATTACCGATGGTGATCGGACATTTGCCGAATGGTCGGCCGACTTTGACTCGAATCAAGAGAAAGAAGTATCAGAGATTCTGAGTCAGGATTTCCTTCAATCCGGTCTGGATTCACTCCGGGCCGGATTTTTGAACACCTAGCTCTCGACCCAATCTCTTTGAGCTTATTTCCATTTCTACGTGGAGGGTCCCTCAGTAGTAGAAGCCCGGATGCTGTAGAAAAGCTTGAAGGCAATCAGTATTCCAACGACTGAAAACGCCGTTCCAGCAAAAAGTGCTTCTCGGTAAGAGTCAAAATTATCGTAAAACCAACCAGTCACCCATGGCGCGGTTAAGCCAGCTACGCCCCACGCCAAGATCAGTCGCCCAAAGTATCGACCGTAACTGGATACCCCAATGTAGATTGCGATTGCTGAGGGGTAAGCGCCCGCGATAAACCCATATGCGAGTCCCTGCATTCCAAGGGATATCACTGCGGCCCAAGGACCGGGCACCATCAGCAATAAGATAAACCCGGCAAGTGAGATGAGGTGTGCCAGGACGGCGACATAAGCAGGCGACCAGACGTCGGACAGAATGCCGGCCGTCAATCTCCCTATCGCATTGCCAATGCTGACAGAAACCACCCCCAAAGTGATCATTAATGCTGTTCCGCCATAGGCCTCGATAAAATTGGCAGCGTGGCCGATGGCCATGAGCCCGGCAAATGCACCACAGCAAAAGCCAAGCCAAAGCAGGGGGAAAATTGTTGGTGTGCCTTGAGGCATCGCCTTCTGATCCGCTGATGCCTTGGGAAGCTCAAATCCACTTACCCAGACCAGACTTCCTACCGTGATTCCAACACCTAGCAGTACAAATCCAAAGATAAAGAAAATTTCTTGTACGGTTATATAAGTAAGGGCCCAGGAGAAAACTAAAGAGAAAATGACTGACCCGGCGGCAAAGCTCCCGATCCCCAATCCGTTAGCGAGGCCCTTTTTTTTCTCCAGCGCAATATTGATCAGTTGCAGCGATACGCTGTAAGTTCCACCCGCGCCGAAGCCGAACAGCGCCCCATAACCCACTACGAGAAACCACCAGGAAGATGGGTTAAGAGAAGAGATAAAAGATGCGAGGATTAGACCAATAACGGAGCACAGTGAGAATGTCACGAGCAATAATGGGCCCCTCATGAGTTGGTAACAATATGGAGCGACAGCGACACCACCCGTGAATGCCACCACAGCTACAGAGAACACAAAACTAATCCCTGTCCGTCCCACCATCAGTTCACGTTCAAGAGGTGAAACGAATACGCTCCAGGCATACAGTGAACCCATTGAGCTATTCAAAAGCAGCGTAGAAAAAGCGCACATCCAAGCTTGGCGGGAAAAGTTATGCGCCTTACTCATAGTGTCCTTATCAGGCATGGCTATAAATTAGAAATTGATTGCGTTGCGCCCAAATAAACGTCACTTGGAAGGCTTGGCGGTATTGTTGTATGGTTGAACCAAGATTATGGCTGAAGTCTAGAAATGAGGGGGGACTCTTATGATGTTAAAAGGAAAAAAGATTATCGTAACTGGCGGGGCAAGTGGGATCGGACGTGCAGTTTGTGTGATCGCCGCAAGAGAAGGCGCCGACATTGCAGTCGCCGATATCAATCCGGAAATGGCGGAGGAAACTGTTGCGTTAGTACGTGAGCAAAATAGAGAGGCCATGATCGTAGAGATGGATACATCTAAGAGGTTGGATGCTGAACGGATGGTAAAAGAGACTGTCGCGGCGTTCGGCACTATCGATGGGATTGTCTGCGGGGCAATCAAACTGGTCCCTGGAAAATTGGAAGAGCTTCCGGAAGAAGACTGGGATATGGTCATGGATATCGGCCTCAAAGGGTATTTTCTATGTGCTCAAGCCGCAGGGCGTATCATGCTAGAAAAAGGCAGTGGATCCATCGTTTTTTTATCGTCAGTCGGTGGAGTGCAGGCATATAACGGTGCTGGCGCCTATTCAATCTCTAAAGCGGGCGCGATCATGTTAGGCAAGTTGTTTGGCGTCGAATGGGGTGGCCGCGGTGTTCGAGCTAACACGGTGTGTCCAGGACAAGTTCGCACGCCGATGACCGAGGCGATGTTTGCTGATCCAACAATTGCTGCGGGCCGGGCAGCTGTGGTACCGATGGGCCGCGTCGGGAAACCGGAAGAGATTGCCGAGGCTTGTGTTTTCCTCCTTTCCGATCGGGCCAGTTATGTCAATGCTGATGCGATGCAGGTTGATGGTGGTCAAGCAGAGAGCAAGATGATGCATACCCCAGGACGTAATTGGGGTGGCAAGAGCCTAGATGATTAAGAGATTGACGGTGAATTGCCATAAACAAGAGACCGGGAGATTAAAGTTATGAATCGGTTTAGAGAAAAAGTCTGTCTTGTAACCGGTGGCGCGAGTGGTATCGGCGCGAAAACAGCAGAGATGTTTGTCGAGCAAGGCGGAAAGGTAGCAGTTTGTGATGTTGATGATGCACTAGGTAAAGAAATAGCAGCGGAGATTGTCGCGACATCTGGTGGGGACAACGCAATATTTATACATACGGACGTTTCTGATCCTGATGCGTGTCAAGGAGCAATTGATCAAACTGTGTCTAAATTTGGTAGTGTCGATTGCGTTCTTAATAGTGCGATTAAGATGGCGCCAGGGATGTTAAAAGATCTTGCGCTTGAAGATTGGAACTCGATGATAAGTGTCGGACTCACGGGTACTTTTCTGATGACTCAAGCAGCTGGCCGTTGGATGATAGACAATGGCAGGCCCGGGTCGATTGTTACAATGTCGTCGATTGGTGGAGTGCAGCCTTATGGTATGTCAGGCGCTTATTCGACCGTCAAAGCGGCAGTCATTATGCTTGCGGAACACTTTGGTATTGAATGGGGAGGTCGTCAAGTGCGGGTTAACGCTGTTTGTGCCGGCCACACTGAAACTCCACTGACAGCCTACTTGAAGGACCCGGAAATCAAGAAAGGTCGTAGTGAGGTAACGCCGCTTAAACGGGTCGGACAGCCTGTAGATATTGCCAATGGCATATTGTTTCTATTCTCTGATGAGTCGGATTACATGACGGCTTCGGCGCTAGCGATCGACGGTGGATTGGCTAAAAGTGTGATGAATCACATGCCCGGCCGAAAGTGGAGTTAATATTATTTGAGGAAACTAGTTTTTTCCGATGATGTTTGTCCTCGACGTACGAAAATTTGATCCACCTAATTTAAGCAGATTGAATTGGCGGTAGAATAGTCTTCTAGCAGATCCGCATCTAGGGCAGATGCCCCTGAATGTTGTTTTGTCGGGTGACAGTTGAGAAGACATCAGTCATAGGAGTAGCAACAATGAATGAGGAAGTTATAAATGGTTTCGAGTCTCCAAGTGAGCTTCGGGATTTGATGGGGGAACCCATGGATCTTGCTGTCCGCAAGAGCGTCTCGAAGCTCGACAAATATAGCAAGGAGTATATTTCTCGCTCGCCATTTGTTTGTATTGGATCTGCTGATGAAACCGGAAAGGCCGATGTTAGTCCACGAGGGGATCCGCCTGGATTCGTACAGGTTCTAGATGACAATACCTTGTTTATTCCAGATCGCCCGGGCAATAGACGCGTTGATAGCATGTCGAACATCATTTCGAATCCTAATATTGCACTTTTATTTCTTATTCCTGGGTTCGATGACACGTTAAGGGTCAACGGTCGTGCAGAAGTCGTTCAAGATGACGGGCTCAATACGAAATCGGAAGTCAAAGGGAGAAAACCGAAGGTTGGAATCAAGATGCATGTGGAGCAAGTTTTCTTTCATTGCTCAAAAGCATTTAAGCGGTCAGGTCTTTGGGATGTGAGCAATCAACAAGACAGAAAGGAAATGCCGTCTATTGGGCGAATAATCCTTAAGCAAACAGCAGATCCAAACTCTACAATCTCAGAATCAGTTTTAGAAGAAGTAGATGAGCTAGTTGAAGAGGGCTACCGAACGGAACTTTATTAAGAATAATATCTGTTCTGCTATAGACGAGCTGACTTCGTCAACAGTCAGATAGCTTTATTTTTCAGCTCTAGACCGAGCTCTACCCGCCCAAAATCGGCACCATTAATGTCAAAGTTAATTTGTACTTGTCCAGCTGCTGCATGCATGTCGCGAAACCGACGCTGGAAGGAGTGAGATAGATAGTTGCCGGCAGCGCCAATGGCGGATTGCAGTATCTGGATTGACTTAACGCAATTTTGTGCAGCAAAGGCGCCATCGCGTCGCCATCGAACTTTTTCCCCGACAGTCGGTTGGCGTCCTGATTCTGCAATACGTTCAGCTTCTCGGATATTATCGTGCGCCAGCAGTCGTGCCGCGTGGATCAGTGTGCCGGCTTCTGCGACTTTCATTTGCGTCTGAGTGTGCTCGGCAAGTTTGGATGCATTGTATGTTGATACTCGCTCGCGGACTTCACGCACATAATCATCGTAGGCGCCTTGGGCAATGCCAACCATTGGCCCAACTAAGAGATGTGGAAATAACCCCAGCACTGGAAGCTGGTAGACCAGCGCTGGATTGTGGGGCGCACCTGGTGTCGGGCCGCCACGAGCCATCCGCGGATTGAGCGTCATAAACTCGGGTACGAACACGTCTTCGCACCTAACGTCACGGCTGCCAGTTCCAATGAGACCGCTGACATGCCACGTGTCGATTTCCTCAAACTCTGAGCGAGGCGCTACTAACCATATGGGGCGCTGCGATTGATCGTCTTGGATCATTGCAGCCATCATCATCCAGTCGCTGACATCGATTCCGCTGCAATACGGCCAGCGACCGGCTATCCGGTAACCGCCAGCAACAGGCGTAGCGCGGCCGGCATTGGGTATAAGAGACGACGCCATGAGGGCGCGGGGGTTATCTTTCCATACCGCATCCTGAGCTTCAGGCGGCCACATGGCAAGCATCCAGTCATGGATAACTAAGTTTGCGTAGATCCACGAGGTTGATGCACACCCCCGAGCGACATAATCAGGAACGTCTACCAACATTGCATAATCCAGTTCGAGACCGCCATAACGTCTCGGCTTCATGATCGACCAGAGTTGGGTATCCCAGAATTCCTGCACCGTATCCGGATGAATTGTTCTGTTTTTTTCTACTTGTTCCGCCCGTTGGGCAAGGCTGGGAACTAATGCGGTAACCCGCTCGATCATTTCTTCCCGATCGGGTGTGGTCCGGTCTATTTTTGCCGCAGACGATTTCTTCATGATCGATATGTGACTGTCGGATTATGTTGCCGACTCGTTTTCGCCCCAATAATTGAGCTCGATGGTGATGCCATTTGGATCTTCTACAAAAATCTGGAACAAGTTCATGTTGGGCACCTGTCGTTCGCGATATTCATAATCGGCCTGTTTCAGGCGTTCAGTTAAGACGCTGGGATCATTTGCTCTGAAGGCAATGTGATCAAATGCACCGGAGCCCTGTAGGGCTTCGGTGCTAATCTCACCACCGACATACCGCTGCAGTCCAGACGGATCATCGGGATCGACTCCAATTAAATGGATTACTGCAGTACTGTCTGTATAGAGCCAGGCGCCGGGGAAAGGAAAGTCCGGCCGTTCTCCATCTTCAAGCCCCAAAATATCAACAAAAAAATCTCGAGTTTCTTGCAGTTTTGTAGTGCGAATCGCGCAATGGTCGAGAGAATTGATCAGCATAATTCCTCCCTTATTGGGTTGTCGACAGTAATATAGGTAAACATTCTAATTGTTTCTTTGAGAAAAGTTAGCGGCGATGTTGCCTCATGGCGATATGATAGAGCCATGAGATCTCTTCTTATTTTTATTTTGGTTACAGGTGTTGTCTTTAGCCACCCGACGCTGGCTTATGAAGAGGGAGACCTGCAGCGGTTGTTGGAGAGCAAATCCTGTCCGGGTTGTGATCTTACGGGAGCCGACCTTTCAGGAAGGGCACTGCAACATGCGGACCTTCGAACAGCAAATTTGACGGGGGTACGGTTGGTGCAAGCAAATCTTCATCAGGCAAACCTAGCCGGCGCGCGACTTGTCGCTGCCCAGTTGACCGGAGTCGATCTAAGCTTTGCAAACCTAAGTGGTGCCGATTTACGCCGCGCATCTCTTCGGGGTGACGTCTACCTCATTGGATTTTTTGATGAACGGCCGGATTTGCGGGGCGCTGATTTGCGGGGCGCCAATTTTTCAAGTGCATCGTTTTATAACGTCAGGCTAGAGAATGCCATAATGGATGACGCTACGATCATGCCGGCCGGGTTTCCAAAACCGCAGCAGGTTGCGAGTCCCTTTCAGCCGTTAACGACACTCGACATCGACACCAGTTGCCCTGCGGGAACACGTCAGACCTATAAAGGGTGCGAGCCTGATTCCTAGCGCCGGGATGACAGAGTTCGTCGAGTTGGCCACGTGAGAAACGGAACAGTAGTTGGGATCTTGTGTTTTTTTGTTGGCGTGATCGGCCTGATGATCACGGGCA
>Ga0209753_1000402_pt1 | contig 18127 bp, 13 predicted proteins | sample METZYME_3_550m_FD_187550 | JGI IMG/M metagenome (GOLD analysis project Ga0209753, IMG submission 187550) | Marine microbial communities from oxygen minimum zone in mesopelagic equatorial Pacific - METZYME_3_550m (SPAdes) (version 2) | ecosystem: Environmental > Aquatic > Marine > Oceanic... | reverse complement strand
GGGCGGCATGTCGACGCCGCCAGTATAGTAAATCAGGTTCACCGCGGCGCGTTGGCCCTCGGCGGCAAAATGAAAGGTGTGCGTCACGGCCTTGGCGTAAGTCTCGAGCCCGGCTTTTTGCACGTTGCTGATCTCGACCCGGGACGGGTAGCCGAGATTGAGTGCGCGCACCGGCATGTTGAATGAGTGGCAGCAAAAATCGCCGATGGAGCCGTTGCCGAAGTCGTACCAACCGCGCCACTTTGCCGGATGATAGATGCTGGCCTTGTAGGGGCGAGTCGGCGACGGGCCGCACCAGAAATCCCAGTTCATTCCCCTCGGTACTGGATCTTCACCGGGCGGGCGCATGCCGCCGTTGGGCCAGCCGTGGGCCGGATGCCAGACGTGGACGTTGGCTATCTGCCCAAGCAGCCCGGATTGAATCAGCTCGATGCTTCGGCGAAGATTCGACGAGGCGCTGCCCTGGTTGCCGGTTTGAGTGACGACATTCGACGTGCGGGACAGCTCCCTCAACGCACGCGACTCGGCAATCGTGTGGGTCAGCGGCTTTTCGCAGTACACGTGCCGGCCGGCCTTCATCGCTGCGGTGCAGATTAGCGCATGCCAGTGATCCGGCGTGGCGACAACCACGGCATCGAGCGTTTTCTCCTTTTCGAGCAGCTCGCGGTAGTCGGCATAGGCCTTGACGTTCCCGGCCTTGGCTTTGTGACGGTTTTGGGAACCAGCGATCTGGTTGGGATCAACGTCACAAAACGCCACGACGTTGTGTCCAAGTTGCAGCGCGTTCTTGACGTGGCCCTGTATCTGGCCGCCCATGCCGATAAAGGCGATGTTGAGCTTGTTGTTGGCCCCGAAAACGGTGCGCGGGAGTATGACCGGTGCGGCAGCGGCAGCGGCGATAAAAGTTCGTCGTTTCATGAATCTCTCTTTCGTTTTTGGATCAATTGGTCGCACCCCTTGTGTCACACTGAACCGGGATTGGAAAGCTGAAACCGGATGGAAGCGGTTCGTTTTTTTCAGGTTTGGCAACCGAACCGATGGTAAGGATTTGATTTTGCTCTCGCCAGTTTCTGTCAGGTGGGTAACCGTTGCGCCGCTATGAACTCACTTCCCACCCACCGGCAATCCCGGCGTCGATTCATCCAGTCCACCGGCTTGGCTGCAACCGCCATGGGGTTTCCGGCCATTGTCAGCGCCAAGTCGCCCAACGCCAAACTGAACCTTGCGATCATCGGTAGCGGGGGTCGCGGCGGAAGCAATTTGGCAAACACGGCAAAGACCGAAAACATCGTGGCGCTCTGCGATGTCAACGCGCAAAACCTGAGCCGCGCGGCAACAAAACATCCCAAGGCGCGAACGTACCGGGATTTCCGCAAGCTCTACGAGAAGACCGATGATATCGACGCCGTGGTGGTGAGCACCACGGAGCACACGCACGCTTTCGCCGTGCTGCCGGCGCTGCAATCAAAGAAACACGTTTATTGCGAGAAACCGCTGACGCGCGACGTGTACGAGGCGCGGGTGATCACAAAGGCAGCGAAGGAGGCGGGTGTCGCCACCCAAATGGGCACCCAGATTCATGCCGGCAACAACTACCGACGGGTGGTGGAGAAAATCCAGTCCGGAGCCATCGGCCCGGTTCGCGAGGCCCACGTCTGGGTCGGACGCGCCTGGGGCTGGCAAAGCCGGGAAGCGGCCAAGCGCAACCGGGACATCGTCTGGTCGTTTGAAACGCCGAAGGAAGCCCAGAAGCCGCCGGCGCATCTGGACTGGGACCTCTGGATCGGCCCGGCGCCGCACCGACCGTTTCACTCCGTCTATTTCCCCGGGCCAAAGTGGTATCGCTGGTGGGACTTCGGCAACGGCACCATGTCCGACCTTGGCAGCCACTTCAACGATCTCCCTTTCTGGGCGCTCAAGCTCGATGCCCCAAAGTCCGTCGAGGCGTGGGGGCCGCCACCGCATCACGACATCGCACCGGCCTCAATGTCGGCGAGATACACCTACGGCAGCCGCGGGGACATGCCGCCGCTCACACTCACGTGGCACCAGGGCGAGAACAAGCCGAAGATCTGGAAGGAGAAAGGCATCCCCCAATGGGGCAGCGGCATGCTCTTTATCGGCGACAAGGGCATGCTGCTATCCGACTACGGCAAACACATCCTATTGCCGGAAAAGGAGTTCAAGGATTTTCAGGCACCCGAGCCCTGGATTGCTCCATCCATCGGGCACCATTCCGAATGGCTGCATGCCTGCAAGACCGGCGCGCCGACCACCTGCCACTTTGGCTACTCCGGGCCGCTCACCGAGGCCAACCATCTGGGCAACGTCGCCTATCGTGCCGAGAAAAAGATCGAGTGGGACACGGAACACTTGAAAATTCCAAACGCCCCGAACGCGGAGCGATTCCTGAAACGCGACTACCGAAAAGGCTGGAGCCTGACCTGAACCGAGGCCGCTTAGCCAAGCGGCACATGGTCAGGGCGGCGACTACCGGGCGAATCGGACGTTGCGCCGTGGCCGTCTTTTGGCGGGCTTCTTTTTTTCGTAGCCGTTTCGGCTCTCTCTCCTTTGCTGCTTTTTGGGAGAGCGCACTGACTTGAATGCACGTTCGGAATGTAAATCGTGCTCAACATCGTCGGGTATCGGTTTTTTGATCAACCGCTCGATGTCCAGCAGCAGACCGGCTTCCTCTTTGCTGCAAAATGTCCACGCCTGGCCTTCGCTTCCGGCGCGCGCGGTTCGGCCGATTCGGTGAATATACGTCTCCGCTTCCGTCGGCAAATCGTAGTTGAACACATCCGTGATGCCATCCACATCGATCCCGCGCGCGGCAATGTCGGTGGCGACCAATACTTTCACCTTGCCTCTCCGGAAGTTGTCCAGAGCTTTGGTCCGCGCTGACTGGGTCTTGTTGCCGTGAATGGGCGCCGCAGAAATCCCAACCCGCTCTAGTCGTTCGCAGACACGGTTCGCCTTATACTTCATCTGCGTAAAAACGATCGCGCGCCCCACCTCCGGGCCGCGGAGAATCGAAACGAGCAAATCATCCTTGTGATCACGATCCACGTACAGCAGTCGCTGGCAAATCTTCTCCACCGTCGGCTGTTCGGGGTTGATCGTGACCCGGGCCGGATTGACCAGCAGGCGCTTGGCTAAGACCTCCACGGCTGTCGGCAGCGTCGCGGAGAAAAACCCGGTCCGGCGTTCCTGCGGCAGCTTGGCCAGGATTCGCTCAACGTCAGGGATGAAACCCATATCTAGCATGCGGTCCGCCTCGTCGAGTATGAACGTCTTCACGGCATCGAGTTGTACAAACCCCTGCCCCATCAAGTCGAGCAGGCGACCGGGCGTTGCGACGACAATATCGACTCCACGGTTCATCGCCTTTTCCTGCGGGCCCTGTCCCACGCCGCCAAAAATCACCGTGTGGGAAACCTGCAGAAATCGGCCATAGGCCGTGATGCTGTCGCCGATCTGTGCCGCCAACTCACGCGTCGGCGCAAGGATCAGTGCCCGAGGGTGACGACCCTCCGGATTGATTTTCTCAGTAGCCAAATCCTGGAGCAACGGGATTGTGAACGCGGCGGTTTTGCCGGTCCCGGTCTGTGCGCTGCAAAACAAATCCCTGCCATCAATCTGCGGCGGGATGGCCTTGACCTGCACCGGTGTCGGTGTGGAATAAGCTTCCTTTTTCAGCGCGTGCTGAATCTCCGGATTTAGCGAACCAAAGATGCCCTCCATCTCGAGCGCCTCCAGCGGTTCGGCGATTTCGCGGGGCCGCCGTTGTTGGTTCGGACGGAATTTGTCGTCGCGTGCCAGGGTTGGCCTACCGCGTTTTCGCGATTTGGTTCCAGCAAATCGCCCTCGTTTTTTATCACCCTTTCTACGGGGTTTCCTCTCTGTCATTTAATCAATAAGTACAAGCCGGCGAACCTTCATTTATAATCCCTACCGGCTTGAGTTAGAGGAAAATGAGCCGCGGGAAGCGCGACCTTGAATTGAGCCTGGCTGGCTGGAGACCGGGGAATATTGGCTCCTTGCTTTACCGCCAAGCGATCAGACGCCGGCTCAACTACCTCGCAGCCGCCCCGATGTCAAGCCCCCACTTGGCCAAAGGACAGATTCAGGAATATTTTTCGCGCAACCGCCGTGCAGCCTCGACTTCGTTCTTCAACTTGGTGGCAACCTCATCGAGGCTGACCTTGGCGGCGGATCCCGGAGCAAACCCGCAGTCGGGGTTCAGCGTGATGCGGGCCGGCGCAAGGTACTGGAGCGCAGTCTCTACCCGGCCGACGATTTCATCGACTGAATCAACTTGGCCGGGATCACAACTCACGCAACCAAGCCCGATCTCAAGGTCTTCTCGGAGTTTTTTAAACACCGCCATGTCGCCGGCTGCCGGGGTGGTGAATTCCATGGTAAGATGGTTCACCTTCAGCCGGTTGAGTTGGCCAAGAATGGGAGTGTAACCTCCGGCGTGAGTGGCTTCACCCCGGGCGCGTGCACCGGCGCGACGGCAGAGGTGAACGGCTATCTTGATATCGCCGAAACCTTCGACAACCTGGTTGACCATATCGACACTAAAGTCGGCGGCGCGATCGGCGTGGTTGTAATTCGCGCGAACCTTGGGGTCAACAAACAGGCAAAGGTGCGGGTCGTCAATTTGAACGACAGCGACGCCTTCTTCGCGCAGTAGTTCGATTTCGCAGCGCAGGATGGGGACGCAATCGGCGACGAATGAGTCGCGCGTGGGGTAGGCGGCGCTGGATTTTTCAGCAGACCACATGCGTTCGCCCAGCAACGCGGGAGCGGGCAGAGTTGCCTTGATCCGGCGGTTGGTGATCGTCTTTAAATAGCGAACCTCCGCAGCGATGAAGCCGGGTTTCCTGGGCGCGAGCTTATCGACCACAATCGTCCAGGGGCGACCGTCTGCGGGGTTGGTGCCAAGCTCAAAGCCATGCGCGAGTTCGGCAATGACACCAATGTACGAGGCGCGACGCCATTCACCATCGGTCAGGATATCAATGCCGGCGTTCTCCTGCAAAGCGACGGCTTCTCGAATCACGGCGTCGAGTTGGCCCCCGACATCGGCTTGGCCAAGCAATGCCCGGACGGCGTCAGGACGCGGCAGGGAGCCAACGACGGAGGTGGGAAACATCGGCAAGTCGGTCATGGTTCAAGGGCTGGGCCAGTTTTGCTGGGCGAGTTCGAAATCTTCCTGCGTGTCGATTTCACGGTAGCCTCCGGGAATGTCAGCATGCGCGAACACCTCGCCGGCTTCAATCATATGCTGGAACAAGTGGATGAGGTAGGCCTTCTCGAACGCCTTGGCCTCCCGGAATTGTTGGTCGGCAAATTGTTCGCGGCAGCGGTGGTAATGTTCGCGCAGTCGGGCGACTGCGTCAGCGGTGAACTTGGCAACGCCTGTATATTCACCATGAGTCTCGGCCTCCGGCGTGCATCGCTCGATACGCGTGATGCGTCCGTTGGCCACAGTCACTTTCTCAGCATCGTCGCTGGGATGCTGACTGCGCCCGGCATAGTGGGCGAGCCATTCGGTGTCAATGACAAGCACAGCGGCGGCGGGATGAGCCAATGCACAGGCAACCGCGTCGGGTGTAAACAGAATGTCGGAATAGGCGCAAACAAAGCCTTCGTCCATCTGATCCTCAGCGTGGAAAAGCGAAGCGAGAATGTTGTTATTTTCCCAGTCCGCGTTGTGGCGGAAGGTAAATTCGGGGTAAGCCTCGCGAACCCTGTCGATCTGGTAGCCGCCGATAAAAACGATGTCATCGAGACCGTTGGCACGGAAGGCGGCCAGCGCCCAGTCAAGGATGCGACGGCCCTTAACCTCCGCGAAACACTTGGGCGTATTGGCCGTGGTGGGCATCAACCGAATGCCGCGCCCGGCGCCAATGATTATTGCTTTCATGAAAAGAGTGGTGGAGTCAGGAAAATCAAACTCCAGACCTTCGCATTGCGAGTAAGTCTTTTTTGCCTGTTTTTTAAAAGTTTCTGGGCTTTTTGATATGCCGCCTACACTTGCACATCAAAGTACCACTATGCACTGGGGCAAATGCGGAACGCGAAAAACAGTTGTTTTGTTTTGATCATCAAACCTCCGACTGGAGGACAAATCACTCCGATGCTTCAGTAAGTAGTCTCACACCCCAACAACAGCACGGCTGCTGCGATTGTTGTGATTATTTGTTTCATTTCTCTCCTACTTTCAATTCTTCACCAGCTTAAGTCCAGAATGACAGGCCAATGATCGCTTGCCCCATCAGATCTGTCGTGGTCGATTGTGACTCCAGAGACTCTATCCTGCCAACCAAGGGGAAGAAGGATGTGATCCAGCACTGTTTTTGAGCCCTTGTAGTTGAATGTATACCTCTTTTCTATCGGCTCAACCCACTTGAGGCTGTTGACTAGTTCATCGTCACCCCCGGGAACGTAGTCCTTCATCTTCTTCAAGGCCTGTGAAGTAGGGGTCGCCTGTTCGCTGGGGTCGGCATCTGGAACAATGGGATCCCAATCATTTAAATCCCCAAGCACCAAAGTAGCATAACCAGCAGCCGAAAGCCTATTAAGCTGCTTCACAACTGCGTCAGCCTGCTTCTCCCTCTTAGCCACCGCACTGGGTTCGGTGGGGACTGCCTTTAGGTGCAAGCCAATGATGGCAGTCTGCTCGCCGTTGAGGAGGCAGGTTAGAATTACGCATTTCGATGGGTAAACAGGATCAATTGGATGAGAGGCTTTGATGTCGGTGATATTCCCGCTGCTTTTGTTGGTTAGAAACACAACGTCCTGCTCCAGATGGGTGTCACGGCTCTCAAGGAAATGAAGGGCGTATTGCAGGTCCTTGCCTTGGAGAGCCTTTTGGAGTCGCTTGGCCGCAACCTCGTTGATCACCTCCTGAAGGCAAAGGATGTCCGGGGCGTGCCTCGCAACAATGGTGGCAATTGCCTGATGTTGCTCTTCGATTTCAGATTCCGTGTCTTTCTCCTCCAGTCCCCAGATGCCCTTCTTCTTCAATGCCTCCACCTGAGCCTGGCTCCCCAGAAGCCACTCCGTGTTGAAGGTCATGATGGATACCCCCGATTCTTCAGGCAGCGTTTCTATCTTTTTAACTTTGACAGACGGAGATGACTGCTGCGCCTTCCCACACCCCGCCAACAGCACGGCTGCGATTGTTGTGATTAGTATGTGTTTCATTTCTCTTCAGCTTTCAATTCTTCACCCGGCTTGCCGCCGTGTTTTGTGGTGGAGGTCATTCGGCCGGCTTGACCCGGTAGAAGTTCCGCTTGAATTGCAACAGCGGCTGTCTTGGGTCGATGAACTTAATCTGTTGACCAGTTCCCTTAATTGTTTCTAACTCACCCCACTGCTTGAAGTCCTGTGTCACCTCAACCACATAGGTCTCCCCGTCTTTGGCAATGAAACTAAAACCAAAAGGCCATCGATCCTTGCCGTATTCCAAACGAGGCATCAGCGCCAATTTTTGATGTTTGCGGAGGAGGTCGGCAATCTCTTTTTTCACGGCTTTGACTTCAGGCGAGTCCCATTCTAATACCAATTCGGCAGTATCTAACGGTGTTCGTCCAAAACCATCTTTCACATTCACATCCGCACCGTTCGCGATCAGCAGCTCAACGATTTCCTTGTGGCCTATACTGGCCGCCACATGCAAGGAAGTCCCATAATATCCACTCTCAGCATTCAAATCCGCGCCTTTGATTATAAGCAGTTTGACGATTTCCTTGTGGCCTATACTGGCCGCATCATGCAAAGCGGACTTGCCAGAAGAATCCCTAGCATTCACATCGGTGCCCTTTTCGATAAGAAGTTCGGCAATTTCCTTGTGACCATGCCTGGCTGCCGAATGCAAAGGAATCCACCCTCCCCCGCCCAACATGGGAACAGTCCTTGCATGCAAATCTGCACCCGCGGCAATCAGCAACTCGACGATTTCCTCGTGGCCTCCTTCAGCCGCACCATGCAAAGGAGTCGATCCACCCTCACGCTTCGCATTCACATCAACCCCTTTTTCCAATTCCGCTTGAACGCCAGAAAGATTGCCATTCTCCGCAGCATCGTGAATCGGATCAGCGAAGGTAGTTTCCATCAGCAGCAAGGCAGCGATTATTGTGAGCAGGAGGTGTTTCATTTCGAGGTGATCACCATTGCGTTGAGCGTGATTTTCAAGACGGTTTACTTATCGTTTCAGCAATTCCTCAATCAGGATTCGCTCGAATACCAGATCTGCCCCGCTGCCCTCATAGACAATACCGACGTGCATGTCGTCGACCCGGCTCAGGCTTGGGTAGCCCTTGCCACTACCCTCATCGAGTAACAGACGATGCGTGGCTGGCCATGTCTTTCCTTCGTCAAAACTCACCTGGATGCTGTGATGCGTCCGGCTCTTCTGCGAATGCGGGTTGGCGAAGAGCAGTACCGACTTCGCCTTGCCTCCCTCACGGTAATCGAAACGGTACAGGCTACCGTTGCAGTTGGGCTCGATGATGCCCATGCGGTTGGTTTCATGCGGCGTCCACGTTCGGCCGAGGTCGTGTGTCACGGCGATGGTGCGAAACTTCGTCGGGTTCTCTGTGCGGCAGTTTAGCATCAGCGAGTCGTCGGCCAATTGCACTGCCTGGCACTCGGTGTTGTCGTACGATGCCGCCGCGCTAACCGTCCATGACTTGCCGTGGTCTTTGCTGATGAGCAGATTGGAGAAATGCCGATCCGCCTCGTTGCGCCCCTGCGTGGGCATCACGAGCGTGCCGTCTCTTAACGCGATACCCTGCTGCGGCGATGGCGCGAAAAGGATCCACTTCGAATCCTTCCACTCACGCGTCATATTCTCCGGCTTCGACCACGTGCGCCCATCGTCGCGCGATCGGACCATCATGAACTGCGCGCTCTTGCCAATTTCATGCCCCGGCTCCGACCCACCCGGGTTCCACTGGTGCGTGCCGGCGCGCCCGTTCATCCATACCGCGAAGACAAAAATCTCGCCCGTTGCCGGGTCCACGATGATGCCCGGATCACTGCAACCGTTCACCTCCTGTGGCATCCCGCGGAACGTGCCCATGTCCATGATGACCTGCTGTGTACCCCAGGTTTGTCCCCCGTCCGTGCTGCGCAGGAGCCCGATATCAATGTCCTCCTGCAAATCCTTACCCCGTTGTCGCCGCATGTCGTAAACCGCCAGCAACGTTCCTTTGGCCGATGTCGCCAGCGCCGGGATACGATACGTGTGCACCCCGTCATCCCAGGGTCGCCGTAACGCAATTCCGATACGCTTACGCACATTAGGTGTTTCATCCCGTGGGACTACTCGCCCGATCGAAGTCTCGATTAATATAACCCGCGCATCCGTCCTGCCTGATAAATTTGCCGCCGCCTTCGCCCGGCACGACAGCCAGAAATGATTCGGCCCAGCCGTCAATCGAGCATGCCCCCTGAATACAATCGACTTGTGCGACCGCAGCCGTTCGCCAAACGGCTTCTGTGTGGAAAGGCCATCATCAACGCCCGTGAAATAAAACTGCAGCGACTCCAATTCCATCGCTCCTTCCAACTCCACAGTGAAGGCCTGCACCTGCACGAACGGCTTCTTCGCATTGATGGTGAGTTGCAGCAGCGAGTTGTGTTCATTGCGAGTCAGCACCGGCCGCACCATTTGCCGTGTGACTGCTTCGAGTTCCGCGCAGCGCGCCAGAGGGGGAAGCAGCGCTAAAGTAAGGATTAGCAGTTGTTTCATTTCCCTTCAGCTTTCAATTCTTCACTCGTCTTGCCGCCGTGTTTGCGCAGGAGTGCGGTGGTTGCAGTTTGATTACGTCTATCGGCCCAATCTAGAGGTGTATCTCCATCTTCATCCTTCGCATTCACGTCCGCACCTTTGGAGATAAGCAGTTCGGCGATTTCTTTAGTGAGCGCATAATGCAAAGGCGTCGATCCCCAATCATTCGTCGCATTCACATCCGTAGTTGATTTGATTAGTAATCGAACGATTTCAACATGGCCTTTTCCCACAGCTAGATGCAGAGGCGTCAACCCATTTTCATCTCTTTCATTCGAAAATGTACCTGCAGCAATGTGTTGTTTTACTGCATCTAAGTAACCTTTTTGCGCCGCGTCCAGCAATGAGATTTCTGGCGGCAACGGTGGTGGTTCAGGTAGTTGTGTTGGCAGCTTCGGCAGTTCTGGCTTTGCAGCTTCGGCAACTGGCACGGCGGGTTGTGTTTCTGGTGAAGGAGACGACTGCTGCGCCTCACCACACCCCACAAACAGCATGACTGCGATTGTTGTGATTATGAGGTGTTTCATAAGATGAATCATCTAGTTCAGGGAATCGACCTAATCAGCGCGAAGGCTCCGCAAAGCAAAACAGATGTTCATCGCCACGTAGGTAGATGGCATCGCCGACGATGGCTGGCGACGCATGGAAGGTCTCCTCCAGTTTATTGATCGCCAGCACTTTAATTTCAGGGCCGCGCTTAAGAACGACCGTTCTGCCTGCCTCGCTGAGCAGGTAGATGCGGTCCGCCGCCCCGACTGGCGAGGCACTGAAGTTGAGGTTCCCAGGCAAACGGTGTTTCAGGTAACGACGCGCGCCATCCGTTGCGCCGAGGCAAGAGAAGAAACTCTGGTCTTCCAGCAGGTAGATCTCCTCACCCCAGAGCATCGGGCAGGGCACGTAGGGCACACCGCGACGGAGCGACCAGACCACGCTCTCGCTGCCGGTCAAGTCGCCGCGCTTGCCCAATGCGATTGCCTGAAGCGTATCTTTCCTCCAACCGCTTGCAGTGAAAACCAAGCCGTGGCCGACCGCCGGCATGGGGATCGCGCTCGCGGTATGACCGCCACATCGCCAGATCAGCTCGCCCGTGGCCAAGTCGTACGATCGTACTGTCTTTCCATTGACCACCACCTGGCGACGACCCGCGTGGCTAAAGATGCACGGCGTGGTCCAGTTCGAGGTCTCGTCACGATCCTGCTTCCAGATTTCCTCGCCGGACCTCTTGTCGATGGCCACCACGTAGGACTGCCGTTCGGTATCGACAACGATCACCAGCGTGTCCCCGAAAAGCGCCGGCGAACTGCCTTCGCCCAACGAGTCTTCCATCGCTTGCGGCTCAAAATATTTTTTCCAGACAAACCGGCCCTCGAAGTCGTAACAATAGAGGCCGAACGAACCGAAATAGGCATAAATATGCTGGCCGTCTGTCACAGGTGACGCCGAGGCAAACCCGCCCTTGCGGTGATGCCCCTGGTGCGGCATCGCCTCGTGAACGGTCTGGCTCCAGAGCAGCTTGCCGGTGATCCGGTCGATGCACACGATCGCAAACTTCTGTGGTTTCCACGAATCGATCACCTGGGGATGCAGATTTATGTTTGGCGTGCCGGCGGGAATGACATCCGGAATGGCCATCTTCTTGTCGAGGGCGATCGCGGTCAGCAGAAAAATCTGTTCGCCCCAAATAATCGGAGTCCCCCACCCTTTGCCATCGACAGGAGTCTTCCAGCGCAAGTTTTCCGTCTCGCTCCAAGTGATTGGAGGGTCAGCTTGCAACGCTACACCGTTCCAGGTTGGCCCTCTCCACTGCGGCCAGTATTTCAGGGCCTCATCAGCCATGAGTCGTGCGGAAACCATCATCACCAACAGCACGGCTGCGATTGTTGTGATTATGAGATGTTTCATTGAAATTTATTCTTCTTCAATTTTCTCCGTATAGAACGCTCTGTCTTTAAATAATTGAACACACTTCTAGCCACAAAATTTGGCACAAAGAAGAATACCAGAAGCAAAAAAAAATCCTAGGGCTTAAAAACCCTGGGAAAAATTATGGTGGAGCCATGCGGAATCGAACCGCAGACCTTCGCATTGCGAACGCGACGCTCTACCAACTGAGCTATGACCCCACTCGCTGCGGCGAGGCAAAACCCACGCCGTGAAGGGCGGACATGATGCCTTGACGCCGCCAAACCGCAAGCCGTTTTCATTCCCGGCACAAAAGGAGTTGCAAGCCAAGCGGGCGGCGGGACAATCTGCCGCCGCACGGATGCCCGATCCCGCCCCCAAATCATCACCCCGCCCCTGGCTGCTGGCGCTTGGCTTTGCGCTGCTCTTTATCGCCGCCGTGCCGTGGTACTGGCCGGCTCATGACCAAGAAACTTTGCTCGGCTTGCCGCGTTGGGTTGTGGTTTCCATTGTCGCGTCTGTTCTCATCTCGTGTTTGGCAGCGTGGGTTTTCCTGTGCCATTGGCCGGGCGGGGACGGGGATGAACCAGAGGAAGACGCATGATTGCCGCGCTGCCATTCGGACCAGGCGGATTGGCGTTCATCGCATTGTACCTTCTCTCGCTGCTTGCCTTGGGCTGGTGGGGCCGAAAGGCGCGACAATCGGACACGCTGCAGGATTTTTACTTGGCCGGCCCCGGTGTTGGCTTTGCCGTGCTGCTACTAACACTCTATGCCACGCAATGGAGCGGCAACACGCTCTTCGGCTACACTGGCAAGGCGTACAGAGAAGGTTTCAGCTGGCTAGTCTCACTACATTTCATGACGGCACTGGTCGTCTGCTATCTGTTCTTTGCACCGTGGCTGCACCGATTGGCCAAACGCCACGGCTTCGTGACGCCGGCCGATTTTCTTTTGCATCGCTTCAACTCGCGCCCGCTCTGTCTCCTGGCTGTCATCGTGATGCTCATCGGCGTGGCCAACTATCTCCTCGCGCAAATCATCGCCATGGGCACCGCCACGGAAGTGCTTTTAACCTACGGTGTGGAGGACAGCGCCATCGCGCCGCGCACGGCGTTTATCGGTGGCGTCATCCTGCTGGCAGCGATCATGCTCATTTACGAAACCCTCGGCGGCTTTCGCGCCGTGGCGTGGACCGATGCCATTCAGGGCGTCATTCTGATCCTCGGCTTCATGCTCCTGCTCGGCATGGTCATCCATAAATATGGCACGCCTGCCGACGCCGTTGCAAAGCTGATTCAAATCGCCCCGGAAAAAATCGAGCCGCCCACCGGCACACGCCAAACGCTCAACTGGATCAGCTGGATCATCATCGTCGGATTCGGCGGCGCGTTGTATCCGCAGGCCATCCAGCGCATCTACGCAGCGCGCAACGCCCATACGCTGCGGCGCAGCCTGGCCGTGATGGTCTTCCTGCCGCTCACCACCACCATCGTCGTGCTGCTCGTTGGCATCATCGCCAATGCCAACGGACTGGAGGTGAAAAAATCCATCCACCTCCTGCCCGCCATCTGCCGAGAGGTGATGCAGACGCCCACCGGCTACTGGCTCGTGGTCATCCTCTCCGCCGCCATTCTCGCTGGACTGATGTCCACTGCCGACTCCGTTCTGCTGGTCATCTCCGCCATGATCACCAAGGATATCTATGCACGCCACTTCAATCCCGCTGCCAGTGAGCCTCAACTCACGCACCTGGGCAAATGGATCTCCGTCGCCATCGTCCTCCTCACCGCCAGCCTCGCCATCGCCTTTTACGGCCATCGCGACAGCAACATCCTGATCACCCTGTTAAAAATTAAATTCGAGATGCTCCTGCAACTTGCTCCGGCGTTCATCCTCGGCATCCACTGCCAATCGCTGCGCTCAGGCCCTGTACTGGCCGGAATGGCCGTCGGACTTGCGGTTGGACTCGGGTTGTTTTTGCAGCGCAAGTTCGGCGCGAACCCCATCGACACCCACGGCCTGCACGAGGGTGTCATTGGCTTGGTGGCGAATTGCCTGGTTGTGTTCACTAGCTCATTGCGACGAAATAAATGGGGTCGCTAAGTCTGCCGCATCCAGTGCCACCAGTAGCAGGCTATGGCACGACACGGCTTCCATTCTGAAAAACAGGCCGGGCAAAACATCCACACCGCCGGTCGGCGGAGGCGCAAAAAACGTGTCCAAAGAATCGTTACCACCGAGCGCACGTTGCCGTTTGCACTTGGCCAAGTCGATCCACAGACAACCGTGCTTGGCCAATTTCCTGTTTGCCGCCGCGGTGGTTTCCGTGAACAATCGCTTTGACATGAATCGTATCACCCCATTGTTTCTCCTGCTTGTCCTCTGTGCTGGGGTGACTGCCAGTGGATTACGCTTCGACCGGGACTGGGACATCGTTTATAAGGAGATCAATGGTAAAAAACTCAAGCTAAACACCTACGTGCCGAAAGGCGAAGGCCCCTTTCCCGCCATACTCGTCGTCCATGGGGGAGCCTGGCGGTCGGGCTCTCGAACCCAGCTCACCATGTACGCCAAGAGCCTCGCCCGGCGCGGTTTCTCCTGTTTCTCCATCGACTACCGCCTCGCACCACGGCACAAAAGCCCCGCACAAATCGAGGACTGCCGCGATGCCATACGGTGGATTCGCCAACACGCGGCCAGATACAAGACCGACCCCGGCCGTATCGGCGCGATCGGCTACTCGGCCGGTGGCCACTTGGTTTCGCTGCTTGCCACCACTGGCCTGTCCAAAGAGGACGACCCGAAGGGCGTCGGCACAAAAATCACCGCTGCAGTCGCCGGGGGCACACCAACCGATTTTCGGTCTACCCGCGAAAACTCCAAGATGCTCTCCTATTGGCTAGGAGGCTCACGCAGCAACAAGCCGCAGATCTATCATTCGGCGTCGCCAGCCGCTTTTGTCGACAAGGATGACGCGCCGATTTTCTTCTTCAACGGCTCAGCAGACATGCTCGTGCCGGTGAAAACCCATCCTGCCGTGGGCTACGCCGGCCCGACCGCCCTGCATGCGGCGCTGAAAAAGGCGGGCGTCGAGACCGACTTGCACATCATAAAAGGCGCCGGTCACTTCTTTGCCATTTTCAACAAAACCGCACTCGACGCCAGCTACGCGTTCCTCAACAAACACCTTGATGGCTCCAGCAAACTCCGCGTCTTCCTGCTCGCCGGCCAGTCCAATATGCAGGGTCAGGGCGTCGTCGATTTTGATCATCCCAACTATTACAACGGCGGCAAGGGCATCCTGAAAAACGTGATGAAAAACCTGGAGCGCGCCCACCTATACAAGCACATCGTAGACGCCAAAGGCGATTGGATCGTGCGCGACGACGTCTTTGTCCGGCACCAAACCAAGGACGAACTAAAGACCGGCGGACTGACGATCGGCTTCACCGGTTACGGCGGAAATCACCACATCGGGCCGGAATTCCAGCTCGGCCACCTCGTCGGCGAGGCGTACGACGAACCGGTACTGCTCATCAAGACCGCATGGGGCGGCAAAAGCATATACAGGGATTTCCGACCGCCCAGCTCCGGCGGAAGCACCGGTGAATTCTACAAAAAGATGCTCGCCGAATACCGCGAGGGTTTGGCCAAACTCGGCGATGAATTCCCGCAGTTGGCCAAGCGCAAACCGGAACTCAGCGGCTTCGTCTGGTTCCAGGGCTGGAATGACATGTTCGACGGCGACGCATTGAAGGAATACGAAGGCAACCTCATCAATCTCGTCAAGGATGTGCGCAAGGAATTCAGGCAGCCAAATCTGCCGGTTGTCATCGGCGAACTTGGCAACGGCGGCCCCAAGGCTGGCAACAACATGCTCTCGATTCGCGAGGCACAAGAAGCCGCCGCCAAGGCGCTTGGCCCAAACACAACGTTCGTGCAAACCACACAGTTCGCCCGGCCAGCCAAGGAGTCGCCGAATGTTGGCCATGGCCATCACTGGTACGGCAACGCCGAGAGCTACTTCCTCATCGGCGATGCGCTTGGCCAAGCGCTGCTCAGGCTAACAGGCAATTAATTTCAATATACCCACAATGATCAAACAAACGATACTCGCGGTCGCACTCCTGTTCGGTGCACTTAGCCAAGCGATGGCAGAGAAAGAGGAGAACAAGTTGTACGATCCGATCGTGAAAAAACTCGAGGGCTGGACGATCAAGGTCGATCCCAAGCTCCTCAAAAATGAGAACAACGAATTCAAAGGCCAAGTTTTCACCGCACTCGCCAACCACCTTCAGCGGATCAAATACATCCTCCCTGCCGCCAAGGTGAAGGAAATGCAAAAACTCCCCATCTGGCTGGATCATCACTACAAGCCCCTTGGCTCCATGCAGTATCACCCGGGTGCCACATGGCTTCGGGCAAACAAACATGATCCACGTCTCGTGAAACACGTCCACATCCCCCGCGCCAAGGCGCTGCTGAACCGCGCTCAATGGGCCAAGCACCCGTATGTCATCCTGCACGAACTGGCGCACGCCTATCACGACCAGGTACTGAGTAACGGTTTTGAAAACGAGGAAGTCCTGGACGCCTACAATGAGGCCAAGGAGAAGGGCATCTACGAGAAAGTGCTGCTCTACAGCGGTCGCACGGTGAAGCATTACGGCCTAAGCAACCAAATGGAGTACTTCGCCGAGTGCACAGAGGCGTACCTTGGCGTGAACGATTTTTATCCGTTCGTCCGCGCCGAACTCAATGAGCACGATCCCCGGATGTTTCAGCTCCTGAAAAAAATCTGGGGCGAGGTGAAGTAGCGCTTGGCCAGACGGGTCACTCAGGCCTGAGCCAGCGCAACATCCCGAGTACGCTTGGCTTCCTTGCGACGATCGTTGGCGTCGAGGATGCGTTTACGGAACCGGAGATGATTCGGCGTCACTTCCACCAACTCGTCATTGTCGATGTACTCGATGGCGCGCTCGATGGAGAAGTTGATCGGCGGCGTCAGCATGATCGCCTTGTCCGCGCCGGAGGAACGCATGTTGTCGAGATGCTTGGCCTTCGTCGGGTTCACCGGCAGATCGTCGCGTCTCGGATTTTCCCCAACGACCTGCCCGGCATAAACCTTGTCTCCCGGCGAAACAAACAAGCTGCCCCGGGCCTGCAACACGTCCAGCGCGTAGGCCATAGATGTGCCGTTCTCCATGCTGACCAGCGTCCCGGTCGGGCGCGTGACCAACTCACCGCTGTAAGGCCGGTACTCGAGGAACATGTGGCTCATCACTCCGTTGCCGCTGGTTAGTGTGACGAGGTCGCTCTCGAAACCAATCAGGCCGCGCGTCGGGATCTCCGCTGTGACGGTCACGCCGGCGGTGTGATGCTCGATGTTGGTGATCTTGCCCAAACGCTTGCTAAGCGTTTCCATGACAGTGCCAAGTTGTTCCTCCGACGCCTCGACCCAAATCTGCTCGAACGGCTCGTTGCGTTTGCCATCGGTCTCCTTGAACAAAACGGTCGGCCGGGACACCAGCACCTCGTAGCCTTCACGACGCATCGTCTCGAGCAACACAGCTATCTGCATACTGCCGCGGGCGTCCACGAGGAAGCGCGTACTCTCGTCGGTGTCGTGCACACTGATAGAGATGTTGGACTTGGTTTCGCGCTCAAGCCGCGCCCGAATCTCTCTTGAGGTGACTTTTTTACCATCGCGCCCGGCGAGTGGACCGTCATTCACGGAGAACTCCATCTGCACGGTGGCGGGATCGATCTCGACAAATGGCAGCGGCTCCGCGTCTTCGGCCTTGGCCAGCGTGTCGCCGATGTCCACTTCGTCAAACCCGGCCAAGCCGGCGATATCTCCCGCCGTGGCCTTGCTAACGTCATTCGTTTGCAGGCCTGAAAACTGTTTCAGCTTGATAATCTTCACCCGCTGCTGGGTGCCGTTGCGGCCCAACACATTGACCATGTCGCCCTGCTGTACGTCACCGGATAAAATCCGGCCGATGGCTAGGCGGCCGACATAATTATCCCAATCAATGTTGCTGACCAACATGCGAAATGGAGCGTCCTCTATCACCGGCGGCGGCACACGCTCGACGATGGTCTCGAACAGATCATTCATGTTCTTGCGTGGCCCGTCGAGTTTGTGATCCGCAAAAGCCAGCTTGGCGCTGCCGTAGAGGAACGGCGCATTGAATTGGTCGTCGTCCGCGCCCAACTCGAGGAACAACTCCAGCACCTTGTCGTGAACCCACTGTGGCCGGGCGGTATCGCGATCGATCTTGTTGACCACGCAGATCGTCTTGAGGCCGTGGTCAAGCGCCTTGCGCAGCACCCAGCGCGTCTGCGCCTGAGGGCCGCTTACAGCATCGGTCAGCAGCAGCACGCCGTCCACCATCTTCATGACCCGCTCCA
>Ga0209753_1000401_pt1 | contig 18139 bp, 14 predicted proteins | sample METZYME_3_550m_FD_187550 | JGI IMG/M metagenome (GOLD analysis project Ga0209753, IMG submission 187550) | Marine microbial communities from oxygen minimum zone in mesopelagic equatorial Pacific - METZYME_3_550m (SPAdes) (version 2) | ecosystem: Environmental > Aquatic > Marine > Oceanic... | reverse complement strand
GATGAAAAAATGATTGATTCACTCGATGGAATTTCTTTCAAAAGATTTATGCTGCACTATAACTTCCCAAGTTTCAGTGTAGGTGAGGCTAGTCCTCCACGCGGACCTGGACGTAGAGAGATTGGACATGGTACTCTTGCTGAACGGGGATTGTCTCCGGTAATACCAAGCAAAGCAAAGTTTCCTTATACAATCCGCCTGGTTTCAGAAATTCTTGAATCAAATGGTTCATCTTCAATGGCTACAGTTTGTGCTGGTTCACTAGCCATGATGGATGCTGGAGTTCCTCTTACAGAAGCCACTGCAGGAATTGCAATGGGTCTGATCAGTGATGGTAAAAACAATGTTATTCTTTCAGATATTCTGGGCGACGAAGACCATCTGGGTGACATGGATTTTAAAGTTGTAGGCACAGAGAATGGTATCACTGCACTTCAGATGGATATTAAAATCAAGGGGCTGAAGCGTAAAATTGTAGAAAAATCGCTGATGCAAGCTCGTGAAGGAAGATTGCATATTTTAGAAAAAATGAGTGAAGCCCTGAAAGGATCTCGTGAAGGTTTGTCTTCTTATGCACCTCGCTTTATCACACATAAAATTGCACCAGATAAAATTGGTACAGTAATTGGTCCTGGCGGGAAAATGATCAAGAGTATTGTAGAGCAAACCGGAGTAAAAATTAACATTGATGATGACGGAATTGTCTCTATTATGTCTCGGGACCATCAAGCTGCTGATGAAGCACTGGAAATAGTACAAAAACTCACACGTACAATTGAGATAGGTGAGACTTATACAGGTCCTGTTAAGAAAGTGATGGACTTTGGTGCATTCGTTGAAGTTTTTCCTGGAACAGAAGGGCTTGTACATATTTCAAACTTGGCTGAAGGTAGAGTCGAAAAAGTCACAGATGTTTGTAGAGAGGGTGACATAGTCACCGTCAAAGCAACTGGTGTTGACAGACGTGGAAAAATACAGCTCAGCATTAAGGACGTTTAAGTCCTGCAATTGGCTGCTTACATATTAGATAAACAATATCCTGCTGTAACTGAACTTCAAGAACAGTATAGCAGGCATTCCCCATCCTATTCTCAGTTCTGATTCACAATTTGAAGTTCCACAAGTTGAGTCTGTGAACCATAGGTAGTCAGTAATTAAACACTATTAGTTTGAATTTAACCTGGTCTCAGGATATGGTTAGTTATGCTATTTTAGATCCATATCACCTACCTAAATTAATTCTTCATGAACCTTGTCATCACGGATTCAGGACTTGGTGGTCTATCGATTTGCGCTCAACTGATGCGTCTCATAAAGGAGCGTGCAAAGTCGACACTGCCACAACTTCCTGTTGACGATCTGCACATCACCTACGTTAATGCTGTTCCTGCAGATGAAAGAGGATACAATTTCATGTCCGGAAGAGAAGAGCAGCTTGAAACATTCGAGAAAATTCTTCTGAATACAGACAAACTGTTTGCACCAGATTACGTTTTTGTTGCATGTGGAACACTCTCTGTTTTGCTGGAGAAATTGTTATATCCATCAGATAAAGCAATTAAAATTGAAGGAATTGTGACTGTTGGGATCAAGATGCTTTTGGAAAGTCTTGGTCAGAATTCACAACCAACGGCTCTTATATTTGCTACTCCAATTACGATTTCTGCAAATACTTTTCAAAATATGCTCTGCCAAAATGGAATTGCAGAAAATCGTATCATTGCCCAGAATTGCCCAAATTTAGCGACCCAGATTTCAAATGATCCGGAAGGTGAACTAGTAGAGAAGCATATCCGGCACTGGGTTCAAAAAGCTCTGCAACAACTGCCTGAAAACATCAAATCTCCGCTGATTGCTTTTCTTGGCTGTACGCATTATGGATACCGTGAAAACTTATTCAAAGAAGCTTTTAATGCGGAAGGATACAGAAATGTTACCCTGCTTAATCCTAATTATGCTGCCGCAGAAAAATTGAATAAAATCGTTCTCAATAATGGAAAGTCAAACCCTACTAAAGCAAAGAGCATTTCCGTCAATTTTGTAACACCTTACGCTATTCCGGAACGGGAAAACATCACAATACCTCAGTTACTGCACCCAATTTCAGCTGAAACAGCTAATGCCTTTCTAAATGCCAGAGTTTGTCCTGAACTGCTTAATCACTGATCCATGACTTCTCGAATACTTTCAGAAAACAGTTTACTTTACTATCTGGAGGAATCTCAGTTGCTTGACTCTGAGTCTGAATTACAAGTTTGGTTTGCACACCTCAATCTGCATGACTTTCCAGATAATGATTTTCCAGACGGCGGTCAAATCGCAGATTTTTTATTTTCAAAAATTGACTTTCCTGAAATTCAACTTTTTCTTCTTTTGATTGAGAGGAAACGTATTGAACCATGGACAGAAAAATCCGAGCCAGTCTTTTTTCAAGAATTAATTGAGATCACACCCCAAAAACCAGAGCCAAGTAAGCAAAACATCAGTCCTAAGAAGCGTGGCTGTGTCTGGAAAAACCTGCTTTATCCTGAAACTCTACGGGAAATATTTAAACAGAACCCAGATTCACTACTTGATGCTGTGGCAAAAAACAGGGCTGCAGCGATCGTTCACCCTGATCTGCCTTTATGTCTGGAAGTACTCAATATCCCAAAACCCTGGGGATATGAGAGTTGGTACACAGGTGTCGAAAAACGCGGTGTAGCTCTGGTAACAGACAAATGGGGGAAAACAGAATTACCATATGCATTGAACGTATTTAAGCAACAGATGCTTGCCGATTATCCGGAATCGTTGATTTTGCTCAAAACCCTCAATCCTGTTGCTGATGATGTGATTGGAGACTTGTATTATGAAATGCATGAAGAAAAGTGGGAAGTGTATGTGGTGACAGAAATCGATAAAACAGCATGGCCCTCCGGAACTGGAATCATTAAGGCAGGTTTGCATCCTGAAAAAATTGAAGAATATCAAAAATCGTATGGAAAAGAATGGGCTGAAATTCTACTTGATAATTTCAGAAAAGCAATTGGCGAGTACGAAATAATCCGTCGGCAAATCGATGATTCAACCGGAGACATCTCGGAGGAAATACTACTACAAGAACTGGAACTGAGACAGAAAGCCTCTAACTTTGTAGGCAATTGTCCGGTAAAAATTGGTGACATTGTGAGCTTCCCGGTTTTACAAATGCACTCTTTGCAACATGGAATCAAGGTTATTGAATTTCAAACACCGCACTATGAACGTCTGATTGTGATGTTTGCCCAAAAAGTTCTTACCCAAAATCACTGGGATACTGAAGAAGCTCTCAAAAAAATGCTGCTGGAAGTCTATAAACAACCTCAACTGGAAATATTACACAAATCATCTGGTTTACTAGTGGAACGTTTTGTTGATTTTCCTAAATTCACTGCTGACCGCATTTGCCTGGAAAAAAATAATAGCTGGGAAGATAAACTAGATGGGAAATACCAACTCCTAATTACCATTTCCGGACAGGCCACCATTTTTCCAGTGGACGCCAAGCCCCTTATTTTGAATTTGGAGGAATCCTTGTTTTTACCTGTGGCGATGGGAGGTTACCGGCTGGAAAGCACAGGAGATGCTCCGCTAATTTGCTTAAAGGCAATGCCAAAATAACACATGATCGTTGAAGTTGCTCTCAATTTGCCCATTCGTAAGTCCTTTGATTATCGCTGGCCGAGCAAGCTGGCTCGCACTCCGGAAGCTGGTTTACAGGTCCTAGTGCCATTTGGAGCACAGAAAAAAGGCGGAGTTGTGGTTGGTGTTAAAGAGCATTCTGAATTCTCTCAACTTAAAAAAGTTGAAACGCTAGTTGATCAGGAGCCGCTTTTTTCTACAGAAATGCTGGATCTCACAAAGTGGACTTCTGAATACTATTTTTGTTCATGGGGAGAAGCTCTCAATGCTGCAATTCCCGGAGGACTCGCCTTGAACTTACGTACGACTTATGCTCTTCAAATAACACCACTTCCGGACTTGCAAACACTAAGCAAACAGCCCCTTTCAATGATCCGTACTCAACAAACATGGACACAACAAGAGTGGCTCCAATGCGAACCTGACGAGCGTGACCACCAAATGCTGCGGCACTGGCTTACCAACGGCTATATTCACTCAACACAGGTTTTGCTGGGACAAAAGACCAAACCTAAAATAGAACGCTGGGTACGTCTTCTCAATCCTGATAATGTGAAAAAAACTGTTTATCAGCGTAAAACAAAAAGACAGCAAATATTTGAAATCTTAAATGAAAGTTGGGAAATTTGCTGGAGTGACATTCAAAACAAAGTAAATGCTCCGTCGCAGGCATTGAAAAAACTAAAAGAAGAAGGCTGCATTGAATTTTTTGAAAAACGGGTTTACCGTCGATTTATGGATGGAGGACTACCTGAAATTGAACCATTCCAGGATTTAACTCCGTATCAGAAATGTGTTTTTGAAAAACTTTCGGATTCGCTTAATAGTGGATCTTACCACACCTTTTTACTGGAAGGTGTCACAGGCAGTGGAAAAACCGAGGTTTATCTTCATGCAGTCCGGGCTGCAAGGGAATTAGGAAAATCATGTTTGATTCTGGTTCCAGAAATATCACTGACACCACAACTGGTCAACCGGTTCCGTTCACGTTTTGGAGACCAAGTGGCAGTTTTACACAGTGGAATGGGTGATGGTGAACGCTTTGATGAGTGGTCAAGGGTACGTCACGGAGTTGCATCAATTGTAATTGGTGCACGAAGCGCAGTTTTTTCTCCAATGAAGAACCTAGGACTGATTGTGATTGATGAAGAACACGATCCTTCCTACAAACAAGGAGAGTCCCCTCGTTATCATGGACGCGATGCTGCCATTTATCGAGGATTTGAAGCAGATGCAACTGTTTTACTTGGTTCTGCCACACCTTCGCTGGAATCGGCAAACAATGTGATTAATGGTAAATATGAGCTTTTGCGCTTGCCTACACGCATTTATCAAGCAGTCTTACCGGAAGTAAGACTGCTGGATATGAAAACTGTACCAAGCCAGAAGGGCAGTCCATACTTTTCCTGTGAGTTGGTAGAAGCTCTGCGTCAGCGCTTACTGAAGAAAGAACAAAGCATCATATTTTTGAATCGCCGCGGCTTTGCACCATTGGTTCGTTGCTCAAAATGCGAGTCAACTTACACTTGTCCAAACTGTAGTTTGAGTTTGGTTTACCACCAGGGTGCAAATCAGGTGCGTTGCCATCAATGTGATTTCGTTAAACCTCTGCAACAAAGATGTCCGGATTGCGGGAGTGATCAAGCACCAAAAATTATAGGCACTGGAACTGAGCAAGTTGAAGAGAATCTTAAATTGTTCTTTCCTGCCGCCCGCATTTTACGCATGGATCGGGATACATTGCATGGGAAACATGCCCTCTCCAAAATGCACGATCGTATCCACAGACATGAGGTAGATATCGTGATTGGTACACAATTGGTTACCAAAGGCCATGACTTTCCGGAAGTAACTCTGGTAGGTGTAATATTATCTGATTTGTCGTTGAACATTCCGGATTTCCGTGCAAGCGAACGAACTTTTCAATTATTGACACAAGTTGCAGGACGTGCCGGCCGAGGTCACAAACCTGGAGAGGTGCTGATTCAAACTCATAATCCCAGGCACCATAGTTTACTTTGCGCAAAAGAACACGATACCAGGCAATTCCGGAAACTTGAACTTGAACAACGTCAGCAACTCAGGATGCCTCCTTTTCATTCACTAACGATGGTTGTCTGCAGCAGTCCACATGAAGAACGAGCTGAAAGTTTGATCCGTGAAATTGCTGAAAAGATTCTGGTTATTTCTTCTAAAAAGAGCGCCTCACAAACTTTAAAATTGTCTGAAAAAGCTAAACGATTTGATACTGTTCAAGTCATCGGACCAATTGAAGCACCGATGAAAAAATTACGTAACCGTTTTCGTTGGCAGCTCCTGCTGAAAGCAAACGATGTGCGCCCACTTTTGCGTTTGTTAATTCAGATTTTTGAAACACCTCCTTTGACCAGGCGTGATGAGTTGATTCAGATTGATGTAGATCCCCACAACTTGATGTAAATAAAGGTACTATGAACAAAAGGGACACTTAATTGTAGAGACACAATAATGCTGCATAGGATATTAAACCTGAACACCTTTTAATAATCTGCCTTCACTAATAACATCAGTGGTTAGCGTTTCTTAACGATTTTAGCGGTTAAAACAAAAAAGGGGAAATAAATGAATCTTACACAATGGAGCCAACTTGCTTTAATCTGCATCATGGGAGCCATGTCTCCTGGGCCAAGTCTTGCTGTGGTTTTACGGAATACTGTTTCTGGTGGCAGGACACAAGGCATTTTTACCGGAATCGGCCACGGACTAGGCATCACGTTTTATTCTGTAATAGCTATTGCAGGACTGGTAACGCTCTTCAAAACCATTCCGCATTTTTTCTTGATTGCTCAAATTATTGGATCAATTTTTTTAATATGGCTTGGAGCAAATATGATAATCTCGGCCATGAGTTCCGGAGAAAGTAAAAATGAAGAAACGATTCCGAGAGTTTCTGGAAGTCGTGGATTTTTTGAGGGTTTCTTGATTGCATTTCTGAACCCCAAAATCGCAGCCTGGCTACTGGCTCTTTTCAGTCAGTTCGTACAGCCTGAAGCTGCATTTCCAGAACAGTTGCTTTTAGTTTCAACAGTGGGAGGTATTGATGCAACCTGGTATTGTCTAGTAGCAATTCTTGCTTCTTCAGGAGGACTGGTGAAAGGATTGCGGCGGAGCGCAAAGCGCATTGACTTAGTAATGGGTGTGCTGCTGATTTTGCTGGCTGCTGGAATGCTCTGGCGTGTAATTCCTTTCTTCAGTTAAGTCATAGTTCTATGGCACAAATCCGATAAACATTTAATCAAGATTTTGAACAGATCTGAAAATTTTTCATCAAATCGGTTCTGCAGGAGAAACATTCGCTTATCCACGAGAAACTACCAAAGAAGGAGTGTTTATGATTTGGATGAAACAACCGTAGAAAACATTTGCCTGTGTCGGAAACAAGTAAATACTAGGAACTTACTATATAAAACAAAATCAGTCTGGACCATGCAGCCATGTCTGCAACTGCGGTTATATGGTTTTACCAGAGGTCTGAGGGAAAAGGCTGACTACATTCATGTGTAAACATTCCCAAAAGGCAGCAAAAAACTAGGCTGCAAATCCATGCAATACAATCTGGTTGCAGTCAGCAACAAGCAGGCAGTCAACTTTTGAACCAAGCTGAAGTTTGAAACAGTCTGTAAAATCCCAAAGGATTTTAAACCACCTGAAAAGGACTACGTGGACACGCTAGTTATGTATAAATGGTTCTGAATTCTCAAATGTTTTGTTCATTTTTGCAGCAATACTTTAGATCACTCAAGGTCAACAATTACGGTTGATTTATCCTTAACCTTAAGCCTTCAACGTCGACGTGACAAAGTGTCCGGGAATTCGTAATGGGCCTCCCTTGTAATATTAACTTTTTATTTTATCTAACTCTGGGGCTTGTTCCATTTTTCTCGATTTCACACATTTGGAAAAAGTTAAAAATGCTTTATTCGGTAACACTGATTCGTCTGATAGACTGGTTCGACTTGTTAATGCATATTGCACCGAGGATACTACTGCTTATGAAAAAATTGTTTTCACTCTGATTGGATGCGATTGGATAGAAAACGGATGAAGAAAATTTAATTCATCGAATTTAGTGCGTCTGTTCAATCTTTGACAATCGCAGCAAGCTGGCCTAATACATTGAAAAAGGGAAATACTGTTAACAAACTTGCTGCACTTCGACTGATTGAAAAGCAGTTTCACTGTCTTTAATCAAACCCAATTCCTCTACACTCCAACCACGGCGTTCCCATTCTAACTGAAACGTTTCCTGCAGGCTTTCCAGAAGCAGTTGTCGTAATCGATGCATGGAGCGTCCAGGGTAAATCCCTACAGATTCAAGGGAGTGCATTTCTTGGCGCAGGCTGTCTTCATGGACGTAGGGAAATATTTGTGCAATCTGCACAACAGAATCTTTGAGAGGAATTGAACCATGCTGCAAAAACACCCTGTTAGGTAAAGAATCCGGCTGGTGAATAGCTCTGACACGTTGCGCACTACCAATAATTTTTCGTCCTTCAACCAATATTTCATAAGCAGATGGATCCACAAAGCAGATATGTGGATCCTTATTTTTCTTCCGAATGGTCCGTTCCTGTATATCAGGATTAAGACCCAACCGTTGAAAAAAGCGGCTAAATCCTTTTGCCAGGTAGCGATAGTTGTCCAGCACACCTCCTGAGAATTGTTGATCCAGCACTCCTCCAACCAATGAATATGTGAGGTCAAATCCATGCAAAACAGCTTTCCCGCCTGTTGTTCGGCGAACAACAGGAATTTCAAGACTCTCACACACTTCCAAATCAATTCGACTGTCAAGTACTTCATTGCGCCCAAGTGAAAGAGTCGGGCATTCCCAGTCATAAATTCTGAATACAGGATAATCATCCTGAGAATAATTATCCAACAGCATCAGATCTGCTGCCATATTGAAACTGCCTGAGCGGGGAATGTCTTCAATCAGACGCCAGATTCCCATTTAGAATGCTTACTAAAATTATGATTTTGGGTTGAGTAAACTTGATAAATCAATTCCTCCTGTCATTTTTCCTATTTGCTGGCCGAGTGAGTTCTGCATGTTTTTCTGGCTTTGCCTGATACCTTCATTGACTGCAGAAAGTATCAAATCCTGTAGAGTCTCAATATCATCCACATCTACTACTTCTGGGTCAATTTCAATGCTTTTTGCTTCTTGTTTGCCATTGAAAGTCATCTTAACCATCTCCCCTCCAACAGAAACAGAGAAAATCTGCTTGGCTAACTCCTCCTGTTGCTGTTTCATAGTTTCAGAAAGTTCCTGGGCCTTTTTCATCATTTCATTCATGTCAATCATTATTCACACCATTAGTTTTAACGTTAATTAATCTATAAACAAAAAAGTTTAATTGCGCTGCTTTTTATGCATTGTGCAATTCGATACAAGTAATTCTGCTATTTGTAAAAACAGAGAGAACATCTTTGACTTGCGGAAATGCACATGCTTTTTTTCGTTTTAATTCTTTTTCCTGCTCTATAAGTATTTGCTCATGCTCTGCAATTGTTAGTTGTGATGTAGCAGTTGGAGAATTTTCACAACTCACATGAACTGAATGACCAGTCCAGTCTGTAGCAATTTGTTCCAGCGACTCTCGATTTTGTTCAGTCAGCATGGACGCATAGTTCCCGCTTTTGAAAGATAGCTTTAATTGTGATCCTGCCATAATCTGAGGAATTGCATTGCGTATAAAACTCGCTAGTTTTGGAGACTGTTTTTGAACTTCAGCTGAAAATTCACACCACTCTTCCGGAGGTTCCTCAGCTGACTGTTCAGTATTTTGATCTGCAACCTGACTTTCAGTCTCTTCCTTTTGAACAAGTGAATTTTGAGCTTCCGGAGTCGTTTCCCGCACCACATTTTCGGTTAGTTCAGCTTCTGCCTGATATGAAACAGTTTCTGCTACATAGGTTTTTTCTCCATCAGCCTGAGAAAATTGTTTTTGCTCTGTGCTATCATCTTGCTTTTCAGGAGTGTTTGACTCTGGATCAGTTTCACTCGATTGCAATGAAGATTGTTCAGTAGAGACTACTTTTCCTGATTGCAAAATGTTTTTGATGACAGATGCATCCGCAACCGGTTTTTTCTCTCCGTATACACCTGAAAATAAGTGTTGCTGATTTGCAACAGAATTTTCTGTTACTGCCGGGGACACCAGTAGATTTTCTTTTTCTAAAGCTGTTTTTTGCGAATCTGAATCGGCATGAGTTTTACCTTTGCGAATATTTTGTATTTCACTGATAATCTCTTGAAGACCAACCAGGGGCTCAATAGATGCAATCTTGAGAATGGCCATTTCAAAACAAATTTTTGTATGTGTACTGCGTTTCATCTGCTCTTCCAGTTCAAGCAAAATATGAAAGACCTGTTGTAACTCATCAGTACTTACAATTTTTCCTAAAGCAGCAAATGATTCCAAATCATCAGACGGGATATCCTGAAAAAGAGCGAGGTTTGCACCAAGAGTCCGTACAAGTGCGATGGTTTTTATCGTTTGCAACAAGTCAGATAAAATATCATTTACATCATGTCCGTGTTCTTGAAGCTCCTGAAAATAACGCAGAGCCTTTCCCTCATTTTTTTTCAGAACTGCCTCAATGAATGCAAACCTGGACTCACTGTCCAGTATCCCAAGAATCTGGGCAACCTTCTGATCTGTGGCAGATGTCCCCGTAAAACTTAGAATTTGATCAATTGCAGTCAGAGCGTCTCTCATTCCGCCAACAGAATTTCGGGCGATCATTTCTATGGCCCTCCGTGACAGTTCAAGATTTTCATTCTTGGCTACTTTTTCCAGAAAATCCGCCATTTTATTTATCGGTATACGTAAAAAGTCATAGCGTTGACAACGGGAAATAATGGTCGGAGGAATTTTATAGGGATCGGTGGTAGCAAAAATAAACTTCACATACGGAGGAGGTTCCTCCAGAGTTTTCAGGAGCGCATTAAAAGACTCAAGAGTGAGCATATGCGCCTCGTCAATGATGTAGACTTTGTAACGACATCTTGCGGGCACATAATTTACGTTTTCACGCAACTCACGAATATTTTCTATCCCACGGTTGGAGGCTGCATCTATTTCGTAAACATCTGATGAGGCGTTCTGATTGATTTCAACGCAGTTTTCACATTCATTACACGGGTTACCATTGTCAAGATTCAAGCAGTTGAGAGACTTGGTTAATATCCTGGCTGCACTCGTTTTTCCAACACCACGTGAACCTGTAAATAAAAAGGCATGAGCCACTCTGTCTGAAAGTACTGCATTGCGTAAAGTTTGAGCAGCAGTTTCTTGTCCAATCAGATCGTCGAAACGGGAGGGACGTAACTTACGCGCCAGAACAACATAAGACATGAAAAGGATTCCATTTTTAACGAAGAGAGGCTGAGGAATGCGGCACATCTACGAAATCTTAGTGCTGCTTCCGCTAGGATCTGACACGATTCGAAATTTTCGATTGCGCACCCCCAGCCATCAGAAGTGTTTCAACATAAAATATTCAATAGTAAATACTATAAGCCATTTGATTCTAATTTATTTACTGTTTTTTGGCAATTAGAATTTAATAAGATTTACTAATCGTATCAGATGGGGAACAGCAGAGTTCAATTGAAAACCGACCCCAGATAATTGCCATTCAGAAATTTTTTTGTTGGTAGGTAACACTTGCTCAAAGCAACCACATCCCAACCCTGATCCTTGGCTGGGATAGTTTTAATTACATTTTCCTCAAGAGTCAACTTCTACATTTTTATATTTTTATCACATGCAATGACTTCACAAAGTTTAATAATACTGATAGAATTGGGCACTAAACAATTTCCCTTCACAGTAAAATTTTTTTGTTTCAAGGCGGTTCCATGTCCAAGTGGCTAACAGTTGCAGATGTCGTTCAGTTGCTTCATGTTCCAGAGGCAACCATTTACCGTTGGGTCCGCCAGGGTGATATTCCTTGCACTGTGCGCCGTAGGAAACACTACTTTAATCAATCTACTCTAGTTTCCTGGGCTGAATCTAAACACATTCACCTTGAAGAGCACACAAGAAGAAACAGGAAGAAAAATGTGCCAGTTTCTCAGTCACGCCTGATTGAAGCTCTCAAAGCCGGAAATGTATATCAGGCTGTACCATCAGATTCGTTAGAAGAGCTTTTTCAGGAAGTTGCTTTACGTATGGATTTGCCTCAGCTCATTACAGAATCATTGGCAGAGCAGCTGATGCATCGTGAACAACTTTCCTCAACAGGAATTGGAAAAGGTATTGCCATTCCTCATCCGAGCATTACACTAGGACAACAAATTACTCAATCAATGGTGGGCACATTTTTTTTAGAGACACCTTTAGATTTTAAGGCACCTGACGGTTTGCCGGTTTTTGTGATATTTGTTCTATTGAGTGCAGATTCTTTTCATCATCTACAACTGCTATCTCAAATGGCCCGTTTTCTAAGTCATGCGAAAATGAATGACTTTCTCAAACACTCTCCTTCATTAGATAATCTCGTTGATAAATTTCAAAAAACTCTGGCGGAGACAACTTAATAAATTCCTTTCACGCGGTCTCGCTGGCACTGACGCCGAACTGCTTTCACGCTTTCAAGCCGTTTCAGCACGAGAAGCACTGGTAATGATGACTGCAGCATTGGCAATAGGTCTGGTCTGCGGAATACTTGCAGTTGGACTTAACTGGAGTGTCCATTCTCTAAGACTCTTCATAACTGAATTAGACTTAGGCTGGCGTGCCATTTTTTTCCCAGCGCTAGGAGCCGGAATTGCTATATTTTTGGTGCGTTCCCTGATGCATGACTCTGCAGGACATGGTGTTTCCGACGTGATTAAAGCCATGGCAATGGGATCAGAAGCGCTCAGGAGACGCATGATTTATTCGCGATTTTTCGGTAGTTTACTGACAGTAGGCAGTGGTGGTTCAACTGGTTTGGAAGGTCCAATTGTCAGTATCGGCGGTGCTCTTGGTTCTGCGCTAGGTCGTTGGCTCGATATGAATGAGCGTCACAAAAAACTACTAGTGGGTTATGGAGCAGCGGGTGCAGTTGCTGGTATTTTCAATGCGCCTTTGACTGGTTTGATTTTTTCGTTAGAAATAATTATTGGCGAATGGACGTATCTGACGATACTGCCGACTATCATTGCGGCAGTTTCTGCAACAGAAGTCAGTCGCCTGATTATGGGCAATAAAATTGCTTTTACCCAGGAAATAGCCGGATTTTCTATCGCCTCTTTACTTGCCTGTTTTGCACTTGGAGCATTGACAGGGATTATCTCAATCCTGTTTGCTAGAAGCCTGTTGTTATGGGAAAAGTTTTTTTCAAAAATATCTCTTCATCTTTGGATTCGTGCTACAATTGGCGGATTGTCTGTGGGGGTCCTAGGTTATTTTATGCCGGAAGTTTTGTCTGAAGGTTACTCAGCGACTCAAGTCTTTCTAACTGATACCATTCGGCCTGAACTTGGCTTTGTATTACTTTTTGTCCTGCTCAAATTTCTCGCCTGCGGCATAACCCTGGGTAGTGGAGGTGTCGGAGGAGTTTTCGCGCCCAGCCTGGTGATTGGAAGTGGAGTAGGATTGGCTTTTGGCATGATTCTGCATTTACTGCCTCTGAATGGTGTTGCTGAAGATGCTGCTTTTGCTTTAGCGGGAATGGCTGGAATGGTTGCCGGTGTTATGCATGGACCACTGACTGGGATTTTTCTTGTAATGGAGGCAACAAGTGGATACTCAATGATTTTACCACTAATGTTGACTGCAAGCAGCGCCATGGTTGTGAGTTCGTTCTTCGAAATTGGTTCGGTCTATACACGAGAACTGATTAAACAAGGCAGTTTGATTAAGCGTGGAACAGATCGCTACTTACTGCACCATCTCAATATTGTAGATATTTTGGATAAGGATTTTATCACTATCCGTGAAAATCTACTTTTAAGAGATTTTATTGATGAGTTCAAAAAAGCACGTCGAAATTATTTTCCAGTGCTGAATGAAGAAAAAGAATGTGTGGGAGTTGTATTTCTTGACGACATCCGCCCTCACCTTTTTGAGTCAAATCTTTATGATTTAGTTACAATGGGTTCAGTCATGCGGAACCTGCCGGTAATCAGTCTAAATGAACCAATCAGCGCAGCTTTGGACAAGTTTGAAACCTCCAAAGTCTGGTCATTACCTGTTGTTGAGGGGGATAGATTTTTAGGAATGCTTTCCAAATCAACTCTCTTTGACCATTATCGCCGCGAACTGCAAATTCAATCAATTTAAAAAAATGTTCACTAATCACTTGATATTTTTTCTTGTTCCCCTACATTTACAACATCCAGTTTTATTTCAAAGAAGAATGAGGTATGAAATCCTGCAGTCTTCGGATTAAAATCTCTAAACCCAAAATGCAAGGAGTTATGAATAAATCAGAATTAATCGATGAGTTAGCAACACGTACCGGATATAAGCCGATATTAACCGACAAGATGGTGCGGATCTTCTTTGACCGCATCAAAGTTGCTCTTAGAACCGGTGATAAAGTGGAGATCCGCGGATTTGGTTCTTTTACGCTGAAGAAATATAGAGGATATACAGGACGAAATCCCAAAACAGGAGAAAAAGTGGAAGTCAAACCAAAACAACTACCCGTTTTCAGGACAGGCAAAGACTTACGCAGCCGCGTCAATAGGTAAATTTATTACGAATTTCAGGAATCCTCGGCTGTATCTTTTGCATGTTGATCCAGCAAATCACTGAATCGTGGTGAAGGTTCAATCAACTTATTGATTTGAACTGCATTTTTTCCTTTGTAAGCGCCTTGGGTAGCCAAAAATTTGAGTTTGTCCTGTACCAGAACCCTGAGAGGTTTGTTTTGATCCTGATTTAAAAGGATTCTATCTCCCGATTTCAAACTGAGAAATCTCCGAAGGGTCATACGGGCTTCTCCTAGAGCAACCTTTACTCCAACTTTAGAGTTAAGTAGATTTTCTTCAAGACGACTTACGTTGACTGCATTGACCTCTTCATCGTAGCTTGATTTTCCTGCCTCAAGTTGAGTCCGTACCGGGTCAAGCATCGAATAAGGCAGGCAAAGGCTCATTGTGTAAGGGACACGGTTAATTTCAACATCGAAAGTAGTACTTGCCACAACCTCTTCCTGTGGAACAATAGCCGTGAATTTAGGATTAACTTCCATGCGTTCAAAATATGGTTCCAGCGGAGTCAATCTCTTCCAGGCTTTCCCTAGATCTTCTAGTGCGTCATGAACTACTTTGGATAGCATTCTAGTTTCAATGCCGGTGAGTTCTCTTTTCGGAGGTGGATTTTCAAACCAGCCATTTCCTCCGAATAGCATATCAATCAGGATGTACACCAGATGATGCTCAAAAACTAAAATGGCGTGACCATGTAGGGGATTCAAGCCAAAAACAGTAAGCGATGCCGGAGTTGAAATTGCTCCAAGATAATCCCGGAAGCTAACCAACTCTGTCGCTCGGCGTGTTATCGTTACCGGACGTCTCACATGATGTGAAAAAGTTTGCGCATATATTCTTGCAAAACGGTCATAAACTGCTTCTAGCCCCGGCATTCTCCCGCGGATAACTGGAGCCTGATGACCTAATTCGTAGGGCAGTACCTCGGTTTTTTCATGTTCTTCAAGGTTCAGTCGTTTATCTTGTTCATCTGAAATACGTTTCAAGATTGCATTTAATTCTTTTTTCGACTGAGACATATATTGTTGGAGTAATGCTGTGAAATTAGGAGTTCTGGTTTATCTAGAGAACAATGATGAACATATACTGATGATTCACCGTGAAAAGGTGGACGAACATCGGGGCCTCTGGTTAGCTCCCGGCGGAAAAGTTGAACCTAATGAGGCTCCATACGAAACTGCAGCCCGTGAAATGCAAGAAGAAACTGGACTGCAAATTAAAGATCCGGAACTGAGAGCAGTCCTTTCTTTTCCTGACCATGGCGACTCACCTTTCGGCGACGAGTGGCATGTCTTTGTATTTTACTCAACCAGTTATTCTGGCACGCTTGCAGAAAATTGCCCCGAGGGCCGGCTGGAATGGATCCCCAAAGACGACCTGACTAAGCTTGCCACATGGGAAGGTGACCGGTTGTTTACTCCTAAAGTTTTAGAATCCGGATGCTTTTCTGCTAAATTCCTTTACTCTGGTGAAACTTTGTTAGACTATACTTTTTCCGAGTCTCCCGTACGATTGTAAATTCGAATCTTTTGAAACGCAAGGCAAGACAAATTTTTCGCATAATTAGTACAATGTTCCGTTATTATAGCTTGATCTTAATGTTCGTTGTTTTCTTGGTAGGCTGTCAAGTTCAGGTACAATATTCTTCAGAGTTTCCGTCAAAAACTATTATCACAAGTGAGGAAAATTATTGGTTTTGGGGTTTAGTAGGAGAAAAAGTATACGAAGTTTATGATCTTTGTCCCCATGGTCGAGTCTATGAAGTCCACATTCACAACACTTTTATGCAAAGTTCATTCACTGTTCTTACATTGGGAATCTACAGTCCACGCACAATCACCATTGTCTGTTCAGTTCGAGATGAGTAATCAATATAATCTCCTAGAAAATGCATGGAAGATGAAACACAAAATTTCTCCCCGGGAAAATAAGAAGTTTTCATCCACTTCTCATGATTCCCTGATTGCTCCGGCTGTAGATGAGAGTTGACTGACAATGTCTGCTGCTTAATAATAACTTTTCAAATAATCGGAACTCAATATTCTTATTTTAATTATTTAGGAACTGATAGTTCCGTTTTTAAACCACACAAACATCTTGATATTATCATATTGATATTTAAATTATTTTTCTATATTACATAATTATAAATTTCGATTTAATAAGGATGATTATATTATTTTCTTTTAAAGGTTTTAATTAACAGAAGTCAAGGTTCTTATTTTAAAAATATTTCAAATATTCTTTAATATAATCAGTTAGATATTTATTGGCATTGCATATGCAAAAAGTCGTGTGTCGGATTGAAATCTTGAGAGTTCGGAAATTTTTTATTAATTATGTCAAGCAGAACAAATGGAAATACTTAATTTAAAATCAGATTCGTTCGAAAGCAACATGTCTACGGAGTTAACAAATCATGTCGAGGAAAATGCTGGCCAAACTACAACTTGGTCCATGGAAATTCTTCCTCACAATATTTCTAATCTTTCGTTGATTCCAGATTTTGTGAACGAAGTTTACATAACCATGATTCCAGGAGCTAGTTATCAGGAAACTATACAAACGACTCAGCAAATTCAAGCCTTCGGGAAACAGGCTGTACCACACATAGCAGGGCGAAGTTTTAAAGGAGTTGAGGAATTGAGTGCGTGTCTTTCAGAACTTCAAGAAACTGGAATAGATAGGGCCTTGTTGATCGGTGGTGGTCAATCCGAGCCAGCAGGCGACATTACCTGTGTAATGGATATGTTAAAAACTGGTTTGTTTGCAAAATACGGAATTAACGCTTTTGACTTTGCAGGACATCCTGAGGGAAATCCAGACGATCCAAATTCTGAAGCCCATTTGTTGGAAAAATTGCTTTGGACGGAAGAGCGTGGTATTCCGGCCCGCATTGTAACGCAATGGTGTTTTGATTCTGATGGCACAAATGACTGGATCTCCGGACTTAGAGAAAAAGGAATCCGGAATCCGATTCACATTGGCATTCCAGGCCCTTCAACCATGAAAACTTTACTGAGCTTTGCCAAGGTCTGTGGAGTGCAGGCTTCAGCACGGGTTTTGCGCAAACAGGGATTGAACATCAGCAAATTGATGTTTGTCAATAAGCCGGACAAAATAATTTCTGAACTGCGCGGCTACGATAAACTCCATCTATATCCTTTTGGAGGCATTGCCAAGTCTGCTGATTGGCTGAATGAATGGCGAAGGATTAACTGTTAGGGACAAACCAGGATTTGTTTCTATACCTCAAACCTAAGAAGCTTCTCTATGCCTCTTTCTTCCAAAGTTCAAGAAGCACGGGTTGTTTTTACCCCCTCAGGGAAACGTGGTTATTTTCCTGTGGGAACTCCTGTGTTGAAAGCAGCACAGACTTTGGGAGTGGACATCGATTCAGTTTGCGGTGGTCGCGGTCTTTGTGGACGCTGTCAGATCCTGCAAGCCACAGGTAATTTCCCCAAACACAGAATTAATTCCAAAGCAGAAAATATCTCGCCACTAAGCGAAACTGAGAAAGCATATGCAGCGCGTCCCAAAAAATCACTTGCAGAAGGTAGAAGACTCAGTTGCGCAACCAAAATATTAGCTGATTGTGTGATTGATGTACCACCGGACAGTCAAGTACATCAGCAAATTATCCGCAAGGATGCAGACGCCTTCGACATTGAAATAATTCCGCCGGTGCAGTTGCATTACGTCGAAGTCTGGGAGCCGAATATG
>Ga0209753_1000396_pt1 | contig 18213 bp, 18 predicted proteins | sample METZYME_3_550m_FD_187550 | JGI IMG/M metagenome (GOLD analysis project Ga0209753, IMG submission 187550) | Marine microbial communities from oxygen minimum zone in mesopelagic equatorial Pacific - METZYME_3_550m (SPAdes) (version 2) | ecosystem: Environmental > Aquatic > Marine > Oceanic... | reverse complement strand
CTTTGCTGGCAGTGTACGCAACTTGTGGAGTCGCCGCTCCCATCAGTCCAACGAAAGAGGCCGTGTTGATGATTGAACCGCCTCCAGCACGCTGCATTGCGGCAATTCCATATTTGCAACCGAGAAACACGCCTTTCAAGTTAATCTCCATCGTCAAATCCCAAACTTCTTCTTCAGTGACGAGTGCATTGTCATCACGGCTGTCCATGATTCCCGCGTTGTTGAACATCACATTCAGTTTGCCGAATTGATATTCTGCAGCTTCAACCATTGCTTCAGAGTCAGCAGCAGACGAAACATCTGCATGAGCATAAATGGCATCTCCACCAGCAGCCTTGATTTCAGAAACCGTTTGTTCTCCTTCGGAATCATTCACATCCACCGCCACAATTTTCGCACCTTCTTTTGCAAACAACAATGCGGATTCTTTCCCAATCCCACTTGATGCGCCAGTGATTAGGGCGACTTTGTCATCTAATCGCATTTTTAAAACACCTAAAAAATAATTAAATTCGTTGAAAATATCGTTTCAATACCCAATCCGTTACAACTGTCTCATATGTTTCAACCTCTGTGAGGAAAAACCTGTTTTTCAGCTGATTTTATCAGTGATTTAAACCAGAATCAAATTGATTCTTAGGATGATGGACCGATTTATTTTACATAAATAAAATTAGGAAGCCATAAAGCAATTTAGGGAAAGGCCATTATCAAAGCTAAACCAAGTGTTATAATCAGCACAATTAGGAATGCTCTGTGAACCGTAAAGAATGGTTCGTGCAAATTATTTCCACCTTATGTTTGCATGACCAGTGAACTGCAATTTTGAATTTACTTGCATGGCCTGGTGAGTCTCTGCTAAGGTGAGCATCCAAGACTTCACTTAATTGTTGCTCCAGTATTTTTTACATGCCAGGTTTTACTCACCTTGATCACAACTCCTATTCGGATTCGTACATTCTTCAAATACTCAGAAGTGTGCAGAGCATTGCGATAGTTGGAGCGAGTGCAACTTGGAATCGCCCCAGCAATTTTGCCATGAAATATTTGCTTAAGAAGGGTTTTCAGGTAATACCTGTCAATCCGAGTGCAGTTGGAAAGAAAATTTGTGGGGAAACGGTGTTCCCGGATTTAACTTCACTCCCTGGATCTGTAGACATGGTGGATATTTATCGTCCTGCACAAGAAGCTCCTCAGTTGGTGGAAGAATCAATCGAAATTGGGGCGAAAGTGTTTTGGATGCAACTGGGAATTAGAAGCAACGAAGCAGCACAAATTGCTGAAAAAGCTGGGTTGCAGGTTGTGATGGATCGCTGTCCTAAAATTGAATTTTCCCGCCTATTTGGAGAACTGGGTTGGAATGGGATCAACACAGGTGTTATCAGCAATCGCAGGCAAAGGATTTGATGAAACAACTACATCCACAATTTGGTTTTAACACACTTGCTGTTCACGCCGGAACGGCACCTGACCCTGCAACAGGTGCGCGGTCTTTTCCGATTTATCAAACTACTTCCTACGTATTTGATGATGCTGACCATGCAGCTTCACTTTTCAACTTACAGGCTCCCGGATTTATTTACTCCCGTTTGACCAATCCAACGGTAGCAGCCTTGGAAGAAAAGCTTGCCACACTGGAAGGCGGGCGCGGTGGAACCGTGACATCTTCCGGACAAGCTGCGGAAACACTGGCTTTGTTTCCGTTAATGGCTCCAGGAATGGAGGTGATTGTAGCCAACAAATTGTACGGAGGTACTATAAATTTGATGGGGAAAAGCTACCAGAAATTTGGCTGGGATGCAGTCTTTGTGGACAGCGATAATCCGGAAGCATTTCGGCAAGCCATTACGAAAAAAACGCGAGCGATTTTTATCGAAAGTCTCGCCAATCCGGGTGGTGTGGTTATGGATATTGAAAGCATTGCCAAAGTGGCAAATGAAGCGGGAGTACCGTTGGTTGTGGATAACACGATGGCGACTCCTTTTTTGTGTCAACCAATGGAATGGGGTGCAGATTTGGTGGTGCATTCCACAACAAAATTTCTTTCCGGACAAGGGAATGCAGTAGGAGGAGTAGTCATTGATTCAGGAAAATTTACTTGGTTGGAAAATTCTAAATTCCCCAGTTTAAGCACGCCTTCACCGGAATATAACGGACTCACTTTTGCGGAAACTTTTGGTGATCTCGCTTTCACGATGTACAGTCACGCCATCAGTTTGCGCGATCTTGGCTGTTCTCAATCTCCAATGAATGCCTGGATCACTCTCAACGGTGTTGAAACTCTGCCTTTGCGTGTCGAACGTCATTGTTCCAACGGATTGACTGTAGCAAAATTTCTTGAAAAACACCCCAGTGTTGAATGGGTTTCACATGCCGGACTCGAATCCAGTCCGTATTACAAGCTTGGGAAAAAATACATGCCGGACGGTACAGGTTCGGTCTTCACTTTTGGTGTCAAGGGAGGTTATGAAAGCGGTTTAAAAATGCTGGAATCAGTGGAATTGTTCAGTCATGTGGCCAACATTGGTGATACTCGTTCGCTGATTCTCCATCCTGCTTCAACCACACATCGTCAACTTACTGAAGAACAGCGCATCGCTGCGGGTTCTGGGCCGGAAGTGATTCGTCTTTCCATTGGAATTGAATGTGCTGAAGATATCATTGCAGATCTGGATCAGGCTTTGAGAAGCTTGGGATAAGCTAAAAATCTGCAAGCAAAATAAAAGAAAAACCAGTTTTTGAAATAGTCAAAACCTCATAGTGAATTTTGCGTTTGTTTCTCCTTTTTTGTGCCAGAAGCTCAGAGCAGGAAACTCTTTTAGCTGCCTCTGTTTTTCCAAATTGGTGAGACTAGAACTTTTGATGAGCATTGATGTTCCTCCGGTTACAAATGAAATAAATCCAATAAACATACCTGTACTGAATAGGCGTCCTGCCTCATTACGATTGCATTCAACAAAATTATTATATTGCCGGTCATCTTTGTAAGAACGTTCTTCACACGGAGCTATGATTACACCGGTGGTGAGAAGTGCGACCCCAATCCAGAAAACCTGCCGACTGAATTCATAACCCTGCTTAGAATCCTCCCACTTTACTTTCCATTTTTGAAACTCTTGAGGATTAGCTTCTTCAGAGAGCTGTAATTCTTCAGGAATTTGTAATGTTTCAAAAGCCATGCTGCGTACGACTCCTGTCTTGACATCTGCGATTGTAACTCGGACGTTCACGTTTCGTGAACCCAAAGGATCAAAACTGGCCCAGACAAAATAATCAAGTTCAGCAAGCACTCCCATACTGGTACCGGCAAACCCGGCTTTTCCTCGTTTGAGAATTAGTTCCTGTTCCTGGTCAATAGCTTTCAAAATGGATCGGTCGGCCAACTGGGTGTGTGCCGCCAGAATCATCCGCAGAGCATTGTCCATCACAGCTACATAACGCGGCACTGGGACGATAGCGTTAACTTCAGTTTTGAGAATTCCAACAATCGAGTTGTTTCGTAAGTTTCCCTTGTTGACTGCCCGCAGCGTAAGTTCTTCAAAAACTTGTTGAGTTCTTAATACTTTTGTGTCCATTGAAGATATTTCTTTTGCCTGTAATGAAGAAACTGAAAGAAGTAAAGTTTGAAGCAGTAAAATAAAGATATTTGCAGATTTATAAATGTATTCCATTGCTGAAAGAGTCGATAATTTAAGTAGTAATAAAGCAGACCGACCTTTAGTCAATTCTCCGGAGCCAGCATATTTGGAAGTTTATTTCTCAGTGAAACTAATTACATTTCAAGCCGGCCACAGATAATAAATGTATGAAACATAAATAGCCAAGAAAAGAAAGCCCTCCTTGCGGTCAAGAACATGGCCGGTCCAAACTGTGGGAAGCAGTAGGATGGTCACCCCAAGCATTACGTAGAGGTCGATGGAGGAGATGCCTGTGCCGTCAAGCGGAGCAACAAGTCCCGCGAGGCCAAGCACAAACATGATGTTGAAAAGGTTTGAGCCGACTGCGTTGCCTATGGCAAGGTCCGGTGTTTTCTTGTAGGCCGCCATTAGAGCGGTAGCCAATTCCGGAGTCCCTGTACCTATGGAAACAATGGTCAGTCCGATCAGAGCCTCGCTCAGTCCGAAAAGTCTGGCGAGGTCTACCGCGCCTGTTACTAGAAAATTGGCACCAAATCCTAAAGTAGTAATTCCCAAGATTAATAAACCAATATCCCGCTTCAAAGTTTTGCCGGGATCTTCCGGAATTTCCAACCCGTCGATTTCATCCCATTCTGGAGAAGTTTTTTTGACTGACATAATGTTTCCGACCACGTAGCCCACAACACATAACAGCAAAAATGCTCCTTCCATGCGGGAAATGTGAAAGTCTTCCATCAAAACAACCATCATGAAGGAGGATCCTACCAGAAGCGGTACATCAGCCTTGACTAGACGAGAATCAACCTTCAATGGACGGATCAAGGCTGAGAGCCCTAGAATCAACGCGATGTTCAGGATATTTGATCCCACAACGTTTCCGAGCGCAATTCCTCCCTGATGGCCTATAGCGGCCTGTACGCTAACGAGAGCTTCTGGTACACTTGTTCCTAGCGCAACAACTGTTAGGCCTACTATCAGTGGACTTAAACCTAAATGTAGGGCCAGAGTAACTGCTCCCTTTACCAGCCAGTCTGCTCCAAAGTAGAGCATGACAAGCCCACTTACGATATAAAGTAAAATTATAAACAATTCAGGCATTACTTATCTCAAGCAAGATATGTGTTCTTACTGTGTACGTTATTTCTGGAATGATTTGCTTCCAACCGTTTTCCCATACTGACTGTTCGATCATCGCTAAACACGAACCTCCATTAAAACTACATTACCATATCGTTACTTGCTCAAATCTGCAAATTGATTTTGGAGAAATCAATTTTTAGCAGTACAGATTCGACAGAGTTCATGATTTACTCTGTAGCCCCAGCCTTGAAAATCAGGGTGCACTGCCAAATAATTTATCCATCCTCTGTGACCGTCATAAACACCTATCACAGAATCGATTAACTGGGTTTGAGTGTATCTCACCAAAAAAAGTTTCGACTGAACCTGAAGTTTTCTGGCAATATCTTTATGAAGATAATTCCATGGAACAATTAATTAACACATTTGCCAAAGTGTGACTAAGGCAGCTTCATCTTCTGTCTTGTAAGGGTGGATTATGAGTAGGATTTCAGGCACTAGTCGTTGCGGATAAAGGTTGCGTTTCTGGAGGAGACCAGATAAACAGGATACTTGATGCTTTCCAAAACATATGCAGAAATTCCCTGATCAGAAGTCCACCAGTTGCTTTCATTGTAAATTTCATTCTTTGCAGCAGATACTTCCAGACGTATTTGTGTTCCTTTAAATACGGTTTGAAAAGCATGGTATGCGCGACGCGTGTGGAAGGTATCCGTAACTAAAATCAAGTGGCGAAATCTCTCTTTTTCACTAAATTTTAGTAGATCGTATGCTTCGTCAAATGTTGAAGTTGCACCGCTCTTGAGCGAGGGGACAGTAATAATTGGAACGCTCAATTTTAGTTCCTTAATCATGGCTAGCGCAATCTCTTCGTTTGTCGAAAACAGATGAGCAAAACGAATGTTTCTCTTTTTTTCATTCGTTAGCAACAAGCGCGGTGCATACCCTTCCGTAAAAAGTTTTAAGGCATGAGGAATTCGAGTGTCCTTACCGCCGGAAAGTACAACAATCGCATCAGCACCGGAAGTTGCGTTGTTGACTGTAAAAAAATTCGCATATGCGGTCAGGATTGACTGGTACTGTGAAATTGCTGCTGCCAGAAGGCCGAAAGATAAAATTACGATGATCAGCCATTTTTTCATGTTTGTGAATCTCCGCATAAATGTATCCCCTTTTCACTTAAAATCCCATCCATAGGTATATCGTGTGATTCAGTGGGTACGGTTTCAAATAGCTGAAAATCAAAGGCCAATGCTAAACGGAAAGCGTGGGTTTGATCCAGAAAACGGTCATAGTATCCCCTACCGTAGCCGAGTCTTCCGCCCTGGCTGTCAAACGCTAATCCGGGGACTAAAACCAGATCGAAGATTTCAGGACTCAACGCAATCCGTTGTTCCAGTGAAGGTTCTAAAACTCCCAAGGCTCCGGAGCGTAAATTATTAAATGAGTTCAGTTGAGAATGAAAGAGTTCCGGTGTATCCGGAAGAACGCATGGTACGCCAATTTGTTTACCGGAGTTCCATGCCAACTCAATAATTGGTCTGGTATCCGGTTCGTCTGTTTTGGAAAGAAAAATATGGATTGTTCCGGCATCCATGAAAACGTCCCATGTCTGCAAGAACTTCAACATCTGGAGTTCAGCCTGTTTTTTATTTGCTGCTGACATTACACGACGCTGCTGCAGCACTGTTCTACGTATTTCAGTTTTGTTCAAAAGTAACGCCCCAGACATGCTCAGTAGCAGCGCACGGCATCACCTTTCAGGATGGTGCTTCGAAAATTTGAAGGAACTTTTCCCCAGGAAAAGTCTTCCTGCACACGGAATAACTTTAATTGACCAATCCTATCAAATTCAATGCTGGAGATAGTACTTCCGTTAGTCCCCTTTTTTTCCTTGAGCACTCTGCGGAAAATTTTACACTCCTGCTCTAGTTTTACTCGGTTGCGTCTTCCTAGATTAATTCTGACATAAGCTCGATTTGCGCGAGACTCGATGATAAAACCACCAAGAGGGAAACGACCCCGAACAAGACTTCCTAGTTCTTCCCAGAGGTTATTTGATTCTGAAAAAACGAAAGTGAATTCGTGATTCATTTCGTTTTTTACAGGATCTTCGACACGGTAAATCCGGAATCTGATATATGTGCTCCAATCGTTCGATGATACTTTTTCCGGGCTTGGCTGCACTCTCATTAGGACAATGTAACGAACCCGAAGCCACTTGCCTAATTCAACGGACTGTTTTACCAGATCTTCTTCAAATCTACGTAATTTACTATCCTTTAGAGAATCTCTCATTTTTGAAAATTCACTACGGTTCAATGCTCTCTCAACCCGGACTTGGTCAATGATTTCCAAGTCGCCGTGTTCTTCAAGTACAGACTGTACAAAGCTTACACTCAGTACTTTGTGGTAGCGGGACAGGTTTTCTGAAAATTGTACTGGGACGAAGGCGACGAATGATTTGGATGTCAACAGTTCTTCCCGAGTTGGAGGAATAGGAACATCCTCACCGGAATCCAGAGGTGCGTTCATGAGTAAGATCGGCTTGGACTGACAAGCGGTTGTGAGCATCAGAAGACCAAATCCAAGTCCAATAAACAATAATTTACAACTAAAGTTGTTGAACAGTCTTGACAACAAAAAAACCTCTCAATAACGATAATGTTCCGGCTTATAAGGCCCATCAATTGGAACATCTAAATATTTTGCTTGTTTTTCAGTCAGGCGTGTTAATTTCACCCCTAATTTGCCTAAATGGAAGCGAGCAACTTTTTCATCAAGAATTTTGGGCAGAACATAGACCTTGTTTTCGTATTTGCCGCCGTTTTGCCAGAGTTCAATTTGGGCCATTACCTGATTGGTGAAACTATTTGACATAACAAAAGCAGGATGCCCTGTTGCACAACCTAAATTTACCAAGCGGCCTTCTGCCAATAAAATCATGCGCTTCCCATCAGGCCATATATATTGATCCACCTGCGGCTTGATGTTGATCTTTTTTAGTGAATGATCACCATTCAAAGAAGCTACATCAATTTCGATGTCAAAATGTCCAATATTACAGACAACTGCTTGATCTTTCATGACATCCATGTGCTCTCGGCAAATGATGTCAGCACAGCCTGTAGTGGTAACAAAAATGTCACCAACTGGTGCAGCATCTTCCATGGTTAAAACCTCATAACCTTCCATTGAAGCTTGTAATGCACAAATCGGGTCAATTTCTGTCACCAGTACACGTGCACCTTGGCCGCGTAAAGATTGAGCAGAACCTTTGCCCACATCACCATAACCGGCAACGACAGCAATTTTGCCTGCAACCATCACATCGGTTGCACGTTTGATCCCGTCAATCAGCGATTCACGGCAACCGTACAAATTGTCAAATTTACTCTTGGTAACGGAGTCATTCACGTTGAATGCCGGAATTTTCAATAGACCTTGCCGATCCATTTGCTCCAAACGATGAACACCTGTTGTAGTTTCTTCAGAGACACCATTGATTTCTTCCAGTAAATCAGGACGTTTTTCATGTACGTAGCCAGTGAGGTCACCCCCGTCATCTAACAGCAAGTTAGGCCCTTTTCCTTCTGGCCATTCCAAAGTCTGTTCGAGACACCACCAATATTCCTCTTCGGTTTCACCTTTCCAGGCAAATACTGGAACTCCTGCTTCTGCCATTGCAGCAGCAGCTTCATTTTGAGTAGAAAAAATATTACAGGAGGACCAGCGTACCTCTGCACCCAATTCAATAAGGGTCTCAATTAAAACTGCGGTTTCCACAGTCATGTGCAAAGAACCTGTGATGCGTGCCCCTGCCAGAGGCTTTTTATCCCTATATTCTTCCCGAAGCATCATCAAACCCGGCATCTCATGTTCTGCCATTGTGATACTCTTGCGCCCCAGTTCTGCAAAATTAATGTCTGCCACTTTGAAGTCCTGAGTTGTGGTTTCCATCCCTTTGACCCCTTCTTGCATGTCGTTATACTCCATTTTCATTTTATCTCCTTATTGTTTGGTTACTGTAAAAAAATATTGAAGCTCCTGATAAAGAATACTCTAATTAGAATCTTTAAAATAATATTTAATATTACTGAAAAATGCAAGATATATCATTATATGATCATGTGATGATATAACGTCTTTGTAAAACACCAGAATAACTAGGGTATTTTGTGAAAAATAGCTAATTATGAGGTTTATTGTTTTAACAACAAATATTGAAAAAACACAGATTCTTGAAATATAAGATTTTTTATGAAAAATTATATAGTTAATTAAAATAATGATAAATTATTGATATAATATAATAAAATATGATTATATATATATATAATCAAAAAATATCAAATAAAATCAATTATTTTAAAAAAATAATGCTTGCACTGCTTTGTGATTTGGCATATAACAAATCATACAATTATGATACAGGTAATTATATTGGACTGCTGGTCATTAAAATAAAGTATTTATTTGCACATGGATGTGCAAAATTTTAGTGATCCTTGAATGGAAACCCTCTTGCACTTTTTTATGTGGAATGGAGAGCATGATACATTCTCTTAACAAAGTCACACTAAGAAACCAGCATAAAGTTCCCAGAAAAATTAAGACTCGGAGAGCCTCACTAGCATCAAAAAGAAGCTTAAAGCAAGATAGACCAGAAAGAAAGCTCAACGAAACCTGGCTGAAAAAAACTCATTTTAGTTTGCTGGCCATTATAATTTTTGCACTTACTTTTTACCTGAGTTCCCTTCTCCCCCTCTCTTCGCTCAGTTCTCCATCCCTCCCGTTAAAAACACTTCACGAACTCAATATATTAGCCTCAAAAGTTAGCGGGCTAATGGAAGAAGAAACAGTCAGAACAGATGAAATTGAGCAATTATTGGTCCGTAAATATAAGGGAGTAACACATTTGAGTTTTCTCAGGACAGAAAAATATAAAGCAAATGACGCTTTTCCTGAAAAAAATAGTTCTGAGTTTCTCAGTCAAATTGAGAATAAAGTTTCTTTTCAGATACCGGTCGGAAAAAATGGAACTCAAGGGATTCTGGTTGTCACTCAGGATATTTCTCCTTTTGCGAAAAAACCTTTTTGGATACGATTGTTGATTAGTGGAAGTGTGGCTCTGCTTATTGTGGCAATGCTGGTACATAAACAAACTCGCCGCATAACAGACAAGGTTGATGTTCTATGCCGTCACTTCGTTAAATATAGACGTGAGAATGAATCTGGAGAATTATATCCCACCGAATCTTCTGATGGGAGAACTATGATTGGGCAGCGAATAGCAGTTCTTGAAGAGCTTTGGAAACGTTTCCAGTCTATGCAGGAAGAACTAGCTCAAAATGTGGAAGAGCTGGAAAACTCAAAACAGCAATTGGAGCAAACAGTGACTGACCTGCAATTGGCTAAAATGAAGGAACGCCGATTGGTTGAACTTGGAAACACCGTGGCGGAATTCGGACATGACATCCGAAACGCCAACGGTTCCATCTCAAGTTTTGCAACTTTGCTGTTAAAAATTCTTGATAAGGATCGTATAAAGGCGATGGAGGTGGTTCAAGCACTGACCTACATTCGGCGGATAAAGAACTCTTCAAATAACGTGACTGGTTTGACAACAGATATTCTGGATTTTGCTGCTGGTAGAATTGAGATTCGTCCGGAAATATATCAGTTAGACGAATTTCAGGAGCAAATTGAGTCACAACTGGGTTTTATTGACGAACTTCTCTTACACTATCGGGTTCCAGCCGGACAACCTGCATTTTTGCTACGAATAGACGGGAGGAAAATTATTCGAGTGATAGTGAATTTAGTAAAAAATGCGTGGGAGAAATTCCAGGATTCGCCTGAAACAAAAGATGGAAAACCTGCTCAGATTGAGGTTCGTTTTATTCCACAGAATATGAGAGAACTAAAGATTCAAATTGTAGATAATGGCAAGCCAATTCCGGATTCTATTTTAACTAATCTATTCCAGTCTTACCAGACTGAAGGCAAGGAAAAAGGGACAGGGCTTGGCTTGTCAATTTCTAAGCAGCTTATTGATGCACATGGGGGAATGATTCGCGGATACAATCAGTTGGACAACCGAGGCGTGGTTTTTGAGATAATTCTTCCGGACTGTGTAATTCCTGCTCCATCACGTACGGCTCAGAAAGAAAATGATTCTGTATCTCTGAGTGCATAAAAAACTTGGGGTTGAAAATAAAGATCCTCACTTCCGGAACTCTTTCCTCCATTTTTTAAACTGGGTTCACCCATTCGATTGTTGCATTTGTTTGAATGAGTGAGTAATTGAGACCTGAGCTGCTGTGCTGTTCTTCCATGAGCATGAAATCCAAATCGTACAGGAACGATCGCACAGCCTGGCCAACGGATTCTTCAAATTCTTTAGACTGAATACGTTTCAGTAATTTTGTATCAATATTTTGCAGGTACATTTGCAATCCTTCAAATAATAGTCGTAGAAAACGGCCGCACTCCTTATTCACCACCCTGATGCATTCGGTTTACAGGCCAAAGTTGTATACTTGCATTCTTCATCGGCAGATCCGGAAAAATCTTGAGGAAAAAACAGGAAAATTGTCGTAAATATGGTTTTCCTCAGTAGTACCAAATTCCTTTTCAACTTCAAAGAAAGCTCCTCTTTAAACTGAATATCAACCGAAGATACGTATGTCCTTATAAAGCTTCGTCTGAGGCTTGAGTTTCATGGTTAAGGTTGTCATAATCAGTTTTTATTAATGGAAGTTATTATCAGGTTGCTGAATAAAAATATGATGAAATGGTTATGCTTTGGAGCGGCATCAATCACCTGGCTGTTGATACCTTTCGGAGCATTTGTGCGTTTGAAAAATGCTGGACTTTCCTGTCCGGACTGGCCACTTTGCTACGGGCAGTTTCTTCCACCCCCGGGATTTGAAATTGCTTTGGAAACGGGACACCGTTTCGTTGCAACTCTTTTGGGGATATTAATTATTGTAATCACTGTTGTTACATTTCGAAAACTCGCATATTCCCATCATAGAAATATAGCCGTCTTCAGCCTGGTTTTAGTTAGTATACAAGGTATTTTGGGTGCATTAACAGTAACAATGGTACTCTGGCCGCCAGTTGTGATACTACACCTGATGGGCGGGAACCTTTTGTTTGGGATTCTAGTATATTTGGCCAGAGTAACTTTTCTAGATGATGGGAAGTATTCTTCAGCTAGGGCATATGCTGATAGTAATCCTCGAAAAGACAGAATGATGAAGCGACACCACATAATTTGGATGATAGCTATGCTTTTTTTTATAATTGCTTCTGGAGGATATAACAGCACGACTTCTTCAGGTCCCCACTGTGAGGCCTTTCCGGGATGTCACGAAGGCAGTTATTTATCATTCGGAATGAGCGGAACAGACCTTTCTGCATGGTCAGGAATAGAAGGACACATTTTGCCTCCTGCACCCTCAGGTTTTCATGGACGTTTTCTTCCTGAATATGAAAATGAATGGATCCACATGCTGCACCGCCTGATTGCTATTATTGGTGGAGTGACACTGATGATAATGGCGTGGATCTGGCTGAAGAACAAATATGGGTATAATGCAACAGGACTGAGTATTATTGTCTTAATTCTATTGGAAATATGTGTGGGTGTTCTTAATGCAGTCTACCGTGTTCCAGCACCAATTTCAACTCTGCACACAGCAATTGCGGCTATGCTGACAGGATTAATTTTTTTTGCAATTGCAGAAAACCAGCATAAAAAGGCGAAAGCGTGAAAATTTCATTTGCTAGCCGTACAGCTATTACAGCAATTATCATCTTTTCAGCAGGAATACTGTTTTTTCTGTTTTGGCTAATCTACCTTCGGGAACCATCAGCAGGTGAAAATTCTCTTGATCTCACATTTCTTCCTGCAGTCAATGCTGTGTTAAATTCACTGAGTGCCGTGTGTCTTTTTCTAGGCTATCTGGCAATCAGAAAAAGCATGCGGGAGCGTCATATTAAAATGATGCTTAGTGCTTTATTTTTTTCTTTATTGTTTTTAATCAGCTACCTCACCTATCATGCTTTTCACGGGGACACATTATTCCAGGGTGATGGCTGGATTCGTTCGCTGTATTTCTTTATTTTGATATCACACATTTTACTTTCAGTCATAGTCTTGCCGATGGTTTTGACTACAGTCTATTTTGCAGCAAGTGGGGATTTTACCAGACATCCTAAAATAGCCAGGATTACATTACCGCTCTGGCTTTATGTTTCAGTTACTGGTGTGCTAGTTTACCTGATGCTGTATCACTTATGAAGTTGTTGGAAGCATGAGTCGAAATTTCCTGAACGCTGTGTTCTTGGTGCGAAATTCAGGAGTCACATGGAGTTCTGTATTGACTCTTTGTATGCATATTGAAATGCGGGGCTGGGGGTAAGTTGTTTTAACGGAGTCCAGTTTTCGCTGATGATTTTCAGACCTTCTGCTTCCTTGACGAGAAACAGGTGTTTGAATCCAACATCGTTGAGTGAAGAAGATGTGTATGTCTGAACAAAGCGAACGTGGTAAATATTTTTACTCTTCAGGACCGAAAGATCGTTAACAAGAATTCGGCGCAGTTTATTTCGAGTGCTGACATTTTGTTTGTGTGCCTGCCAACTACGGAAATCCCATTTCTCGGTGAGAAAATTTGAAGAATAGAACGACAAGTAATTTTCTATATCATTCTCTTCCCAAGCCCGCCTCCATGACTCAATAGTTCCCAGGATGATTTGCTGCTCTCTAGAAATTTCTTCTCTGGGAGAAAAAGTCACCTTTTCTTCAATAATTACCGGAGTGGCTCCCAATTCAACTGAGCGGGTTAATTCCAGGAAGTTTTTATTGCTGACGGAAATACAACCACGAGTCGGTATGGGGTTGCCTTCTATTGTCCCGTGAATCCAGATTCCATTCCCGTTTTTCCTTTCGATCACTTGATCAAAATAGTTTGGATAACTGACTTCAAACGCTCCGGTTCCATAGACATTGGCACCATTCCCATAATACTGTGCTAACTCCCATCCAGCCCAAGCTTGATTTAGCCAATAAATTCCGATTGGTGTTTTGAGATCTCCTTCACGGAATTTATCTCCATTAACCTTTCCGGTGGTACAGGGAAAAACCTTATGCATTTTCCAAGAATTCTGAAACTTATAGACCATCAGGCGACATGCAGATTTGTCTACGACTATAACAGTTGATTCAGGATAATCGTTGAAAATCAAGCCCTCAGGCCTCAGTTCGTTCCCGTGAACTGAGATTGAACTCAACAGCAGGAAAATCAAAAGGAAGAATAAATTTTTCATTGCAAGAACAAGCACTGATGCTGCGAGAATATGTGATAAAAAAACTAAGTTTTTCTATGCTTTCGATAGATCCAGTAACCAATAGAAAAAAGCATCACAACAGGAAGCAATGTGAGAAATATGGTTGTAACGTAAAATGCCTCTAATGTTTCTTCACTGCCAGAAAAACAGACTGCACAGGCATTTGCTGCTCCTGGTAAGAAGAAAAAAATTAACACAAAAAGCAACTGCAGAAAACGAACCAAATGCATTCTATTAATATTATTGAGGTTGGATATTGTGATTGTTTAGATGGAAGAGAGTTTCATGTCAGATAAACCAACACATAAAGAACAGGCCAGACACAGACTACGAAATACCAGAAGATCTGGAGTGGGAATAGCCCTTCTGGTGTAATTGGATTGCGTGAAGCCCCCAAACGATTCCAGGCAAAAATCAGGACTGTCAGCGCCCCAATTACGTGAAACCCGTGTGCACCAATAATCAAATAGAACAAACCACCGTAAACACTGGATGATACTGTCAATCCGAAATTAATTAGTTGCACCCATTCATTACCTTGAGATATTAAAAAAAAGGTGCCAAGCAGGATAGATATTCCTAACCATTGTCGCCCCTCTAAAATCTTATTTTTTTGTAGCAAGGCGCGAGAGTAGGCCATCAACAACCCACTGGCTAATAACAATAAAGTGTTGAATGCTGTAGTTTCGACGGGCAATCTTGGTTGTCCCCAAGGAGGCCACTCATCCAGTCCGGCTCGGATCACCATGTATGCGCTGATAAGTGCGGCAAAAAACATGGCTTCAGTAACCATAAAAATGAGCATTCCAACTATTCCGTTTGAAACTGGTGATTTTGTTCTTTGTGGCTGACGGGGCAAAGAGACTTCTGTGGTGGCTAACAAAACAGACTGGCTGGATGTTGTTTTCATAAGCGTTGCTCAATACACGATTTATCCGCAATACAATCTATCCATTGATCTCCCTCTGTCATCATTATATCTGGAGCAGTTCCAAAAAAGAAAACACCTAACAGACAAAGAGCCAAAATGAGTAAGAGCCAAATGATTTTTTTTTCAAACTTCAAATGCATATAGTTTGCTGCCACCAGGAAAGACTTTATGATCGCAATTCCAAAGGCAGTAATTAAAGTAAGTGCTGGAACTTCAAGCATTGGACCAGCCACGCTGATTGCCAATAAAACAAGAAGCCAATACCAGATTTTTACATAGTTAGGATGTTCATGTGTTTCACTCATAATGTGCGACCTGTATTGAAGGAATAATAATTAGAAATTTGCGATATAAAATAAAGGGAATAAGAAGATCCAGACAAGGTCTACAAAGTGCCAGTAAATACCTATCAGTTCGACACGTTGAAAATTGTAGCCTTTACGGATATCAAATGAAATAAGCGCCATAATGACCATCCCTCCGATGACATGTAAGGCGTGCAACCCTGTCATTGTATAATAAAACGACCAGAATAAATTATCTGTAATTGTGTGGCCATGAATAATTTTGCCAGTATATTCATAAGTTTTAATTATTAAAAAAACCAGGCCAAAACCAATTGTGTACCAAATGTACTTAAAAGATTTCTCACGATCTCCTTTTTCAATTGCAGCATGGGCCAATACTACACTCAAACTTGAAGTAAGTAGTACAAATGTATTGATAGCACCTGCTGTCACACTCGTGAGAGAAGCGTCTTCAAACCCCGGTGTACCATTCAGTTTAAAGAGGATAAAACAGGCAATTAAACCACCAAAAATGAAAATTTCTGAAGCAAGCAGCCACCAAATACCTAATCGTCCAGTAGGAATTCCTGTAGCACTGCGGTGTGTAGCAATTGGACCTCTCATCGACATTTTTGAATCCTTTTTTTGAGTTAATAAACGAACAGGAGCATCATCTATTTCTTTTATTGTATGAACAAATCAGCTTTTTTCGGGAGGCTCATTTTGCGGCCAGTAATCTAAATCACGACCAGGAGCACTATATTCATAAGGCCCGCGGTATACTGTCGGAAGAGTCTTGAAATTACCATGCGGCGGAGGCGATGGAATAGACCATTCCAATGAATTGGCTTTCCATGGGTTATTTGGTGCCTTTTCACCTTTGAACATACTGACGAAAAAGTTGTAAATGAAAATCAGTTGAAAGAACAACATCACAACCAGACTGGCAGTTGCAAAAACCCGGATGTCCTGTAATTCCTGTGTTGCCAAGTCGGGAAAGTGATTGTAGTTGTAAATACGTCTGTGCTGACCAGCCAAACCCAGAAAGAATAATGGCAGGAAAATACAATTGAATGGTATGAAGGTTCCCCAAAAATGAATTTTACCAAGTGTCTCATTCATCATCCTACCAAACATTTTTGGAAACCAATAAGTGATTGCCGCAAACATGCCTATAATCGTGATCGGGAAAAACGTATAATGGAAGTGTGCAAGCACAAAGTATGAGTCATGGAAATAGACATCTAAGGCACTCGCCCCTAAATAAATCCCCGTAACTCCTCCAATCAAAAATGCTGCTAAGAAACTCAAAGCCCAGAGCATTGGCGTTTTAAATTCAATAGAACCTCCGTAGAGGGTGGCTATGTAGCTAAACATCATTTCCGCGAGTGGAATTGAAATTAACACTGTCGTGACAACGAAAACATTGGCCATACGAGGATCAATGCCTGCTATAAACTGATGATGTGCCCAAACTACAAAGGAAAGACCGCCCGTTGCGAATGCAGTATAAAGTACCGTTCTGTATCCGAACAATTTTTTTCGGGCAAAAACCGTGATAATATCAGCCACTATTCCTAAGGTTGGAAGCAAAACTACATAAACCTCTGGATGACCAAAAAACCAAAACAAGTGTTGCCAAAGCAGCGGATCACCGCCTCCGGACGGAAGGAAAAATGTAGTTCCAATTCTTTGATCCATGAACAACATAACTGCTCCGGCAATTAGTGGTCCAACAGAAGCCATAAACAATATGACTGCTAATACTATAAACCAGACTGCTATTGGAATATCCATCATTTTCATCCCCGGAGCACGTGCGTTCATTGTGGTTGTTATAAAGTTGATTCCACCCAGTAAAAATGAGACAAACTCCAAAGCAACAGCAAGAACCCATAAAGATGATCCCCAGTCGGTAAGACTATATTCAGCAGCTGAAGAAAGGGGAGGATAAGACGTCCAAGCTCCCCCGAATCCTCCTCCTTTTACAAAGAATGACAGGATCAAAACCAAAGCGCTGACTAGAAAGATCTGGTATGACAATCGATTCAATCTAGGAAAGACCATATCATCACAACCGATCATCAGTGGGATAATATAATTACCGAATCCTGCAATCAACACGGGCATTGCTACCCAGAAAATCATGATTGTTCCGTGATTTGTAACCAGCATGTTATACTCTCCCGGTCCTACCAGACCATAGAAAGGCACCAATTCCCCGGGGAAAGCTAGCTGCATTCGGAAAGCATACGCAAAATACCCACCGATAATGGCCATTATCATACCGGTGAATATGTACTGCATCGCAATGATTTTATGATCCGTAGGGAGGATATATTTATGTAAAAAATTCAGTTCTTCATGATGTTCCTCATGAATGTCTGTTTGAACAGTGGCAGCTTCTTGACTCATTTTTTCCTCTAAACTAAAAATGACTTAAAATATACTTGCTAATAGCGCAGCAAAAGAATCCTCTTTGCCAATATGGGAGGTCTTTGATGGTAAATCAGTCTTGGTTCCCATCCGTTTCTGGTAATGACTCTCATAGCTCCCTTTTTGAATCTGAGCCATGGTTGCATTAAAACTTTCTTCAGAATGGACAGTTACTGCAGCACCCATAATTCCGTGGCCGTACCCACACATTTCAGCGCATTGCAGATCAAAGGTCCCAGTTTTGGTAGGCTTAAACCACCCACTGATTGTACGTCCAGGCACAGCATCCTGTCGAAGTCGAAAAGCAGGGACAGCAAAGTTATGAAGTACGTCACGTGACTGCAATTCATAGTGGTAGGTTTCTCCAACTTTTAAATGAAGATCATTTACAGTAGCCACATCATCAGGGGTATCTAGTTCCCCATCTGGGCCAGCGTGAATGAATGACCAGCTCCATTGCTGTCCAATAACCCTGACAAGA
>Ga0209753_1000394_pt1 | contig 18240 bp, 20 predicted proteins | sample METZYME_3_550m_FD_187550 | JGI IMG/M metagenome (GOLD analysis project Ga0209753, IMG submission 187550) | Marine microbial communities from oxygen minimum zone in mesopelagic equatorial Pacific - METZYME_3_550m (SPAdes) (version 2) | ecosystem: Environmental > Aquatic > Marine > Oceanic... | reverse complement strand
ATATGCCTCAAAAAGGGGTATAGGTCTTGCCTTTATTGCCAAATTACTGCCAATTATTTTCTTTACTGAGTAGAAAATTTTTCAGTAAGAAATATACTCCAGAATGGAATTTTAGAAAATTATTTTTTAACTGTAAACAAACCGATTCCAACCTGATTGAAGTCTACCTAAAATTCCAAGTTTCGACAAACGATTAATCCTTATATATGATTAAGAATAACTTATGGATAGATTAGGTGTCTATCAGCCCTGATTTTCAGTGCAATTCAGTAACACTTGATATAGGTGGTGGTTAGACTTAAGATACTGTAGATATAAGTTAATTGCACTAAATGGCATTCAGTATAATAGTGCTTGATCAGATTCCTGAACCTTAGCTTCACGTTCGGGTCGCGGTGAGAGCATCATATATAATCCATCTCTTGAAAAATTTATTAATGTGAATCCTGCTATTGTTAAAGTAAGAAATAATCCTGGAAAAACAAAAAGCCACCATCCTGAAAAAAGGAACTGATTGGAGTTGGAAATCAAATAGCCAAGACTTACTTGATCAGGATCACCTAATCCTAAAAAACTTAAGCCTGCTTCTGCCATGATTGCATAACAAATAGTAAGTGGCATAACTGAACTAACAGTGGGCATTATCATTGGGAAAAAATGTTTATAAGTAATCCAGCGAAAACCTGCACCAAGTGAAGTAGCAGCAACAATATATTCTCTTGTTCTTAAACTTAGTACTTCTGATCTAACAATTCTATAAATGTGTTCCCAAGAAAATAATCCTAAAGTTAATATTAAATTTATAACACCTTGGCCAAGAAAAGCCGCGGATAGAATTACTATTAAAAAATGTGGCATAACCATAAATATTTCTGATAATTTCATCAGTAAATAATCAACTGATCCTCTAAAATAACCAGATAACATGCCTAAAATAATTCCTATTGAATATGCAATGAAAGTTACTCCGATTCCAACTAGTAGTGAATTTCGAAGTCCTTGAACTATTCCCGTAAATAGGTCTCTTCCTAAATCATCAGTGCCCATAATAAACTCAAAACATGGCTCTGTAAATGCTTCATGAGATTCAATGTAAAAACTAGTAGGAGTTATCCACCACGAAAATAATAACGAAAATAAAGCAGGTGAAATTAATATAATTCCAAAATAAAATAATATTTTATGTCTATTATCCATCGCTTTTAAAAGTTATTCTAGGATCTATTAGAGTATAAACCAAATCTGTTAACAAATTAAGCACCATTACAATAACACTTAATATAAACAGTATTCCTAATACTAACGGATAATCACGCACCTCAATTGCTTGTATCATTAATCGACCTAAACCTGGCCAAGCAAAGACAGTTTCGGTCAAAATTGACCCTGTTATTAAAAAAGAAAATCTATTCCCAGCCACAGTAATAACGGGTAATATTGCATTCTGTAATGAATGATTTATTATAGCCTTTCTATAGGATAATCCTTTAGATAGGGCCGTTCTAAAATATGGTAAACTAATTTCATAAATTAATTTTTGACGAAGTAATAAAATAACTTGTGCTAATTGGGAAATTATCATAGTTAAAAGTGGTAAGAATAAATGAAATATAATATCAACATAATAATACAATCCTTCTAATGAGTGACGTGGATTTGTAATTCCTTGTATAGGAAAAATATTTAATTTAATTGAGAAAAATATTATTAATAAATAACCCAGCCAAAAAGTGGGAATGGATGTGACTATTATCGAAGTAACTGGAATGCTTATTCTAGATAAAACAGTACTCGATCTTGCTGATAAGAAACCTAAATATATGCCAAGAAATGAAGAAATTACTATGGAGGGAATAACAAGTAATAATGTGGGTATTATCCTGCTGCCAATTACATTTAATACACTATCTTTAAAATAATATGAAGTTCCAAAATCTCCCGTAAATATATTTTTAAAATATATTAAAGCTTGAATAGTTAAAGGTTTATCTAGCTCATAATGCTTGATGATCAGATCACGATATTCTTTTGTAACAAAGTCTCCAGCAAGCGAAGCAACAGGATCGCCAGGAGCTGCATGTATTAAAAAAAACGTAATGCACAAAATTATTACCAATGTTATGGGAATTTGGATAATTCGTGCAATTAAAAAATTTATCAATATATTTTGGAATCTATATATCCCCTATGCGATCTAAGCACGAAAATTTATTTAGCTTTTAAGGCAAAATTTCCTGACCAAGATCTGAAACCACTCACATTCGAATTGTGAGCAGTAAGAAATTGTCTTTCTACTAACCACCAATATGGCAAATCGTTTGCTAAAATATTTTGTATTTGTTTGTATTTTTTTGCTCGCAAATTATTGTCAGCTATTTGACCAGCATCATCAAATAAAGAATCAATTTTTAGGTTACGATAAGCTGCACCATTTGAAAAAGGGATGTTTCCAATATTGGTGGAAACATACATTCGTTTAACACCAATATCAGGATCTGCCCCATTGCAATATGAAATCAGATTCAAATCAAAATCTCGTTTTCCAAATATAGTGCTTACAGCTGCTGAACGGTCTAAAGCCCTGCTTACTAAATTTATACCTACTTTTGAAAGATCTTGCTTCATTGCCTCAATGTATTTGCTAAATCTTGGGAAATGAACAATATCTAAAGTCATACGAATACCATCGCTTTTTCTTTTATATCCTGCTTGATCCAATAGATCTTCTGCTTTTTGGGGACTGAAATCATATTTTTTTAGAGAATTATATTCATGTGCCCAAGCAATACCTTTGTTGATTGGAGCACTTGCTACACGTCCTAAACCAAAAAGTACTTGTTTAACAATACGGTCGCGATCAATTGCATGAGCTAGTGCTTTTCTTACAGCGAGATTCGACGTTTTATTTTTGTCTAAATTGTAAGTTATAGTTACAATACAATTACCTCCTCCGGGTCCAGCTGTATTTCTTGCCAAAGTTATACTTGGATTATTTTGCAAACGTTTTAGCTCGGCTCCGGGTACTCTATCTATGTAATCTACTTCTCCACTTTGAAGAGCTAATAATTGAGAAACACTGTCCGGAATAATTCTCATTACCAGTCTGTCAAAATATGGTAATCCTTTAATATAAAAATTTTTATTTTTTAATAATTCAACACTTTCCCCCTTCTTATATTTTTTAAAAATAAATGGACCTGACCCAATTGGATTCAAATTAGCTGAATGATCATTTGGATTACCGGAACTAAATATGTGCCTTGGCAAAATTGGAGCCTCAGTAACATTCAATCTTGTGATCATTGGACTGTATGAATTATTTAGCTGGAAAATCACTTTCTTCGGATTTGGAGTTAATATTGATTTAACTTTTTTCCCTAATCCAGATTTTGTCCTAGAATGATATTTGAATAGAACATTTTCAAAAGTATATTTCACATCTTCCGATGTTACAGAATGGCCGTCGTGCCATTTTGCATCTTTTCTAATATTGAAAGTGAAAGTTTTTGCATCATCTGAAATAGTCCATGATTCAGCCAGGTCTGGTTCAGGTTGTAAATTTTTGTTGAGCATTATCAAACCACTGTATATAGAATCTGCAAATACATGGACATTGTAACCCGTTGTAATTCCAGGATTAAGATGCCCTGGATCAGCAGCAGTTGCCACCACCAAAGTTTTTTCAGCAAACACAGAAAAAGGTATGAATATTAACAAAAAAGTTGCAAATATTTTCATAAAATCTCCATAATGAATTCAATAAATTAACTAAATTAATGAAGCAGTTTATACTATATTATCATGTAATTCAAGTCTTATTAGTCGTTAGGAAGAAGCCTAAAACCTGAAGAGAAACCACATGAAGACATGCTAATTACCAATCGGAAAAATCGAGCTGAAGCAATATTCTTTTTCATCATTTTCATAAAGTAGTAAACACATCAGTACTGCTGAATGCTTAATTTCCATGAATCTCTTTTCATATTGCAAGGAGTATTTTTCATTTTACTTTCTCAAAAATCTCTTCAATGGAGGTGACCCTCGTTTTCCGTCAAATGTTGGCAAATGCCTTCAAAACTCTCAGCATGGCAATCGCAATTCGGATCATCACAAACCATGTGGTCTTCGTGACCTAGGAAATTCTCAAATTCCTCCTTGAAACGAATTTTCCCTTCTTTTTTTCCCTGTTCGGTGAGTTGCACCTCACTGATGTTTTCGGAATTAGTAGAAAGTTCGAGATATCCCATTTCCACCAAACTCTCAACAGTATCATTTAAATTCGACTTTTCTATTGTGAGAAAACGATTTATCTCTTCTAGTGTAACCACTTCACCCAATCCTTCTCCCCGCATCCAAAATAATATTTGTAAAATTTCATCTTGCCAGTAAATGGGATTTTTAGTAGTCATCATATTACTTCCAAATTCATTAGTTTATTGCTCAACTCTGAAATAGCCATGACAGCGATTCCATTGGCATCATAATCCAAGGGTGCCTGATTGGCACGATCTGCCGTGATCAAGGTATCATCATTGGGAATCATACTCAACAGATTCATTTCACGCTCGGCACAAAAAGTTTCAAGTGCCCTTTCATCTTCAGTACCTCGGACTTTATTTGCAATGCAATAGACATGTTTGATTTCCAGTTCTTTTGCCAGTCTGTTCAACTGCGCTCCAGTTTCCATCGATTTAAAATAAGGTTCAATGATGATCAGAATACAGTCCACGTAGCGGATCGTTCCTCGACTGAGATGTTCCAGACCAGCTTCCATATCTACGATAGTAGGCTGGTCGTACTGTTCTACCATTTCTTGAATCAATGCGCGCACGGCAGCATGAGATCCACAAGCTCAACCGGCACCCGCATGATCAATGGCAGCCATTAATAAAAGTTTGATCCCATCAGGGGTATCGATTCCAAATTCATTAATAATCTCATCCGGTTTTTTGGTCAAAACTATCTTATTTTTACCGTACTCATCCTTTGTCCGATTCACAACAGTACGAGGTATTGGAACGATTTGTGAAATTTTCTCACGCGGCAACCCGAGAGTGGTGGCTAAATTGGGATTCGAATCACCATCGATGGCTACCAGTTTTTGCTCCATTTTACTCGCCATTAGCCGTGCCAGAGTACCTGCAATGGTGGTTTTCCCAGAACCCCCTTTTCCAGCAATTGCGAACTTCCTGGGAAGGGATTGCCCACTAAGATGTACTGAACCAGAGGCCCTCCAAGGGTAGTTTGATGTTTCATTCAGAGGGGTTGTTTTCGTCATAATATTCTCCTTTTTTCAAATTGTTATGTTTACTTTCTAACAAATACGAGGCAGGGGATCCCCCACCAGCATATCCAAAACACGATGTCCTCCAAGGGCAGTTCTTAAAAAAACCATCCCTTCAGGTTCTTCGAGCACCTCACCAATGATACAGGCTTCGGAGCCTTGTGGATGATTTTGCAAGGCACGGACTGCGGTTTCTGCATCTTCTGAAGCAACAATGGCAATAAAACGTCCCTCATTGGCAATGGTTAGGGGATCAAGACCTAAAATTTCGCAAGCGCCATTGACTTCTGGACGAATTGGAACAGAGTCTTCCTCGATAGCAATAGCAACATTAGAATTAAGAGCAATTTCATTTAAAACAGTGGCAACTCCACCCCGAGTGGCATCTTTAAGGCAATGGACTGCTTTGGTCGCATCCAATAAAGCATGGATCAACCCATTGAGGGGGGCAGTGTCACTTTGGATATCCGTTTCAATATCTAGTGCTTCTCTTGCCAGCATAACAGCAATACCGTGATCTCCGATAGGTCCGCTTAGCAAAACTTTGTCACCTGGCTGTGCATTGAAAGAAGAGAGATTGATTGGGAACTGAAATAATCCAATACCGGCAGTATTGATAAAGATTTTATCTGCACTGCCTCGGTGCACTACTTTGGTATCACCGGTCACAATCTGCACTCCAGCTTTTTCAGCAGCAGCCTGCATGGATTCGATGATCTTCTTGAGTTCAGCAATGAGAAAACCTTCTTCTAAAATTAAGCCCACTGAGATCCAGAGAGGATCAGCCCCTGAGACGGCTAAATCATTGACCGTCCCATTAACTGCAATTTCCCCGATATTGCCTCCTGGGAAAAATATGGGACTGACAACATAAGAATCAGTAGTGAAGGCCAGTCTCGTATCTGAGCCGTTTATCGGGAGAATGGCACTGTCATCCATCTTATCTAATATAGGATTGGAAAAGATTTTTCCGATCATTCCTCCAATCAGGTTGTGACTTGCAGTACCACCGCTGCCATGACTCAAAGTGATCGTTTTGTCTTTTAGATAAAATTTCCCTTTCCGAGCCCGGCGACCTTTTTCAAGGTTTTCTAGCGCTTTATCTAATGTTTGGAATTTTTCTGTCATCAACTATTTCACGGTTGCTAACAAGTCGCGGCGCTGCGACGCCATCGAAAGTCGCCCATAATTGAAGTAAGCGGCACAAGCGCCTTCCGGAGAAACCATACAACTGCCAATTGGGGTCTCTGGGGTACAGGCGGTTCCAAACACTTTGCATTCCCATGGTTTGATCACCCCTTTCAATACTTCCCCGCATTGACAGGCTTTGGGATCCGCTACTTGCAGACCAGGAACTTCGAAGCGTTCCTCGGCATCCCATTGTACGAAATCAGAGCGTATTTTCAAGGCGCTATGTGTAATGAATCCCAGCCCCCTCCACTCAAAATAAGGTCGAAGTTCCATAGTTTGAGCTATTACTTCCAGACTTTTCAAGTTTCCTTCCGGACGAACCACCCGTTTGTATTGATTTTCAACCACCACTTTCCCTGTTTGATACTGCTTGAGGAGCATCAAGATAGATTGAATAATGTCAAGGGGTTCAAAACCAGAAATCACGACAGGTTTTTGATAATCTCGGGCGATAAATTGGTATGTCCGCAATCCAATGACCATACTAACATGTCCCGGTCCAATGAAGCCATCCAATCGCAAGTCCGGTGAATCCAATATAGCTTTAATGGTTGGAATAATAGTGACATGATTACAAAAAACGGAAAAATTGTGGATATCCTCATTCTTCGCCTGCAAGAGGGTCACTGCTGTTGAAGGTGCGGTAGTTTCAAAACCAATGGCAAAAAAAACCACCTCCTTTTTAGGATTCTGACGAGCAATTTTTAACGCATCAAGGGGAGAGTAAATAAAGCGCACATCAGCTCCCGCAGCTTTGGCATCTAATAAACTTCCCTGAGAACCAGGCACTCGCATCATATCTCCAAAGGTAGTAAAGATTGTACCTTCTGTTTTTGCAATTGCTATAGCATCATCAATCCGTCCCATAGGGAGCACACATACGGGGCACCCAGGCCCATGGATCATTTCGATATTTTCCGGCAGAATATCTTCAATACCATGTTTAAAAATGGTATGGGTGTGTCCACCGCAAACTTCCATGAATTTAAACTTCTGCCCTTTACTTATATTGGTAATTTCTGTGGCCATTCGTCTGGCCAAATTCCCATTGCGAAATTCATCAACGTATTTCATGGTCTCCTTCATTAATTCCAATCTTTGTTCCAATATCTTTTTGTAGCCTTATCCATCTCGAATCACGACTTGAATGATTTCAAGAAGGGCATGATAGAGTGTTGCCTGAGCTTCTTGAATTCTAGGAACATAATCACTAGAGCTGATCAGACAATAATCTACTGCTTCAGAAGATGCTAATTCCCCTCCGTCATAACCAGCAATTGCAACTGTCAGCATCTCCTGCTTTTTAGCTTGATTCATCGCTGCCACCATATTGGGTGAATTACCACTTGTAGACAAGCCCAGAGCTATATCTCCTTTACGACCTAGAGCAATAAGCGGACGAACAAAGATATTCTCAAATCCTACATCATTGCCCACTGCTGTTATCACCGCAATATCACTGGTTAGGGAGATGGCTGGCAAAGGAATCCATTGGGGATAGGGGGGGTGAATGAAGTCAACCACCACATTCTGGGCATCTGTTGAACTTCCACCGTTGCCGAATGCGTACAAAGTGGCACCTTTTGAAAAGGTTTCAGCCATAGCTATTCCAGTATCAATCAATTTTTCGCCAAACTGCTCTAGAGTCTTTTTTCGCAGGGTGATAATTTCCTGACATTTATTGAGAGTCGACTTTTGGATTTCTGCCAAAACTTGTTCAGTATTTACTGCACCGTCTTCATGTAAAAAAGGATATAATAATTTTTCATATTCAGTGTGTTTACCCTCATTCATCTTCTCTCACTTTCATAAGGTTCCCTTTGAACTCTGACTCATTTTAGCAATCCTTCGTGTTCCAGGAAAACATGAACCAATTCGTACAATATATGATAAAGAGTTTCCTGGATTTCCTGTCCCACAAAAGGATCTGCTTCAGCCACGGCAAAGTGATAATCTAAATTCGCTTTGGCCATGCCTCCCCCACTCTTTCCACCAAACCCAATGGTTAACAATTCTAATTTTTTTGCCTTCTTTAAAGCAGACAGAACATTCTCACAACACCCATCAGAAGAGAACCCCAAGACCATATCCTGAGGTTGGGCCAGAATTTCTAGGAGGTGGGTAAAATCGGGTTTGCTCTCATTATTGTCTTGCATGGAACCAGTGATAACAGCACTGTCATTGCATAACGCCAGTGCGGGCAAAGCTCGTTTTCCCACAATGGCCGGATGAACAAATTCCACAGAAACATGGTGCGCATCAGTGGCGGAGGCACCGTTTCCAAAAGACAATATTCGCCCCCCCTGCTGAAATCGGAGTGCCATGGCCCAACAGGCTTTAGAAATGCTTTCAACATTTGCCGCAAAGAAAGTTTCTGGACCACGAATGCTTTTTTCAAAACGCGCAGCAACTAAATCCTGCAATTGGGCTCGGTTGAATTGCATGGCAACGCTCAACTCTCTTGTTAATTGATATCACTTTGTTTCAGCATTTGCATTTCTTCCTCTAGGCCACCATCAAGTTCCCTCAAAAATTTCAAAGTGTTCTGCGCTTCTTTCTCATCGAGGATGCTCATGGCAAACCCAACATGGATCAAAACCCAATCTCCAATGGAGGCATTGTCTTCTTTCACTAAACTAGCATTGACATTGCGTTTTATACCGGATACGTCCACTTTGGCAATATTTCTTTCATCATCCACAAATTCAACAATTTGACCAGGTATTCCTAAGCACATGGGCATCTCCTATTGGTTCAATTGAGTGGTAGCTCAGCTTCGATTGACAGTTTCTATGAATGCATCCTAGTCCTTTTTGAGGCCCTTTGCAACAATGAATTCAAGAATAAATATTTGGGTTTCAGGCGTTAGTATTATTACAAAATTACAAATTCAATCCTTCTCAATTTCTTTTACTTTTTTGATTAATCTAGAAGTGGTTATTTGTATTAATTCTTTCAAAAGGTCATCAGGCGAAGAGAGGTTAGTCCCAACAAAGTGGTTGAGTATTTTCTGCAAATACTCAAAAGCTTAGGTTTGTAGAGGTACCCCAATATAAGATCAGCAGAGTCGACTATAAAATACTATCCCTGTTCAATAGTAAACAGTTCGCCTTCGGCTACCTCGAAATGAATAAGGATTTCCGGATGATTATTAGCTTTCGTTTATTGATTAAACGAGCTCAACGTCGGACAAAGGTGTTAATGTCTTTAATGGGCAAGCCTATTGATTCAATTGAGCTGAAGCAACCGCTGCTTGCCCCAAACTCAACCCACCATCATTGGGGGGTACTTTATGATTAATATAGACTTGAAATTCAGACCTGATGAGAAGCTGAAATAAATTCTTCAGCAACAAGCGGTTTTGAAAAACGCCTCCGCTGAGGACAACCCTGTTCAAACCAGCCTCTTTTCGGACTCGTTGACATTGCTTTGCTAAAATATCAGCTATGGTAAAATGAAATTTACCAGAGATCCTTGCAATAGGAACCTGATTTTGAAGATCACTGACAATTTCTTCAATCATAGGCGCTACATCCAGAATCACTGGAACAGTGTTTGAGATATCGAAAAGATAAGACTCATCACAAGGAGTTGCGATCATTTCCAGTTCAATAGGTGCTTGTCCTTCATAATCAACTTCTGAACGGAGCAATAATAAAGAAGCTACCGCATCAAATAGTCGCCCGAGTCCGGAAGTATTGGGGCAGTTCAACTTTTTTGCTATCATCTGTGACATGACATCCCATTTGCTCCAATCGAGTTGTTGAACAAAGGGGATATCCAGATCAAGAAACGCCTCTCCAAAAGCCAGTTGCAAATAAACAGCAGACATACGCCAGGGCTGTCGAATGGCCTTTTCTCCACCTGGCAAAGGAACGTATTTAAAATGAGCATAACGTTCAAAGCCAGCTAAGTCTGCTACTATGATTTCACCGCCCCACAACATGCCATCGCTTCCGAAGCCTGTTCCATCGGCAGCAATACCAATCACTGATTCCTTTAAGCCATGTTCTGCCATGACGCTGGCAATATGGGCGTGATGATGCTGGACTCCTATTTTTTGAGCAATGGAGCTTTGTAAAGCAAATTTCGTTGACAGATATTCTGGATGTAGATCATAAACAATCGCTTCAGGTTGTAGATCACATAGTTGTTGAAATTGTTCTATACCTTCTTCAAAAGCATTAATTGTTTCTAAATTTTCAAGATCACCAATATGATGACTAAGATAAGCATGATTATCTTTTCCCAAACAGAAAGTATTTTTTAGATGCCCGCCACAGGCTAACAAAGGGAGAGGAAACTGAAAATTCATCATCAATGATTCAGGTACGTAGCCACGGGAACGTCGTAGGATTTGTACTCCAGCCTCCGTCATTGTCACTATGGAATCGTCACAACGAGTATGAATATCTCGATTGTGTCCCACTAAACTATCTGCAATGACAAATAGACGTTTTCTGGCGTCTTCATCACTATAAGCTATCGGTTCTTCACTCAGATTGCCACTGGTCATTACCAAAACGGTGGGCTGGTCTCGACCAAAAATCTTTGAAATGACGTTTAACAATAAATGATGAATTGGAGTATATGGCAGCATCACACCAAACGTGTTGTAATTTGGTGCAATTTCAGATGAAACAGGACAATGAGAACGCTTTGATAAAAGTACAATCGGAGATTTATTTGATTGAAGTAAACTTTTTTCCTGGGGACTGATTTTGCAAAATATATTTGCCGTAGCGACATCTGGTACCATGAGAGCAAATGGTTTGGACTCCCTGTATTTTCGCTGTCGTAGAACTTTTACTGAATGATCATTCAACGCATCACAAGCAAGATGATAACCGCCCAATCCCTTGATAGCCAGTATCTCTCCTTTGGCTAGTTTTTGAGCGGCAGTTATAATCGCATCAAAATTTGTTTGTTTACTCTTTTCACCCTTTCGATTCAATAGATAAATATCTGGTCCACATCTCAGGCAGGCAATGGGTTGGGCATGAAATCGGCGATCCAGAGGATTAGAATACTCGGCAGCACAGGCTGAGCACATAATAAAAGAAGCCATGGTAGTCTTGGATCGATCATAAGGGGCATCTTGAACGATGGAAAAACGAGGGCCACAATTTGTGCAATTGATGAACGGGTAATGATAACGACGATCATTGGGATCAAACAATTCCTGCAGACACTCAGAACAAGTTGCCGTATCAGGGGAAATCATGACCTGCTGCTCTTCCCCCTGTTGGCTGGTTTCAATAATAAATTCCTTGTCCCCTTGAGGGGGAATCGGTTCAACAACAATTTCGTCAATTCTGGCTAAAACCGGAGGGGAATCTTGTAACGACCGAATAAAATCTTCTATCTTCTGCGGAATTCCTTCAACCTCAATTTTCACACCGGTACTGTTGTTTAAAACCAGTCCCGACAGCCCATTCTGTTTAGCTTCTCGATAGACAAAAGGCCGCAATCCCACACCTTGTATAACACCCTGTAACAAAATTCGACGACGTTGGATCTGTGCGTTTTCAATTTCCATGAGTTATTGATCTGAGTTTTCTTTGTTTTTGTAATACTGTTCCACCCAAGACTCAAGGCGTTCAATCGCATAAGGAACTGCTTTAAATACTTCTTCGCTCAAGCCTAAATCAAAATCTTGATAGGCTGCAGGTTGACATCCTAGGATATATACTTTTTCTGGAAGAATTTTCAAGGCTTTAGCAAGCATCAATGCTCGTGAGGGATTGGTAAAGTGCATATCTGCCAAAAAATCACTTTTTTCATCAAATGAGAACTCATTTATATCAGGCACATCTGCTTCTAACAGATAAACTTGACCTGCTTCTCTATCTCGTAACACTGCATCAACTAAAATTAAAACCTCATAGCCATTGTAAAGCTCTTGTACTAGATGAATACCCCCAATCCCAGTCTCCATTATTTCCACTGAGTCAGGCAAACCGTTCTTTTTTTCTAATTGCCGAACAACCTCAACTCCGAAACCATCGTCTTGATGTAACACGTTGCCAACACCAGAGATCAGAATATGCTTTTTACCTGACATGTTCAGTTTAGTTGTCAGTTGAGATTGTAACTTTTATGATTTAAAATCAGAATAAATCTGGAGGAAGGTCGAGATGGGTTGATATTCAACTAATAGAGGATAGTTAAATTTTGGAGGCGTAGGCTCAAACTATTATATCAGCAATTCATTACCTTTCATTTCCTCGAAATCTGGTAAAGCACTGCTATTATTAACAGCAAGTTCATGTATAATTTCCAAGACATCGTCTAAAACAGCTTCAACTTCCGGAGTAAAAGTTTCTCCCATCTCTTCTTTTCCCGGTTCAACATCCACTAAGAACACCTCTTCCGGCCAAATTTTGAAATGCTCTCCAATGATTAAGAGATTGTCGGTACTAATAACACCTGTCACAGCCTCAGAAATCCGGGATTGAATATTTTCTTCGTCAGGTAAACCACCAACCCAGTGTCTAAGGGTAATGGTTCCAACAAGGCGCCCGCACGCTCTGGCGGTTAAAAAGATGACTCGATCAAAAGGTTCAGGGAGTGACTGAAATTGTTGCACAATAGCAATCGGACCCCAATTCATCTCATCCACCTCTATACCAGGGGGCCATTGCGTATTTTTTAGTTGTACCAGTAAATGAGGTCCTATAGAATAATCTCGCAAATTGAAATAACCAATGGTCCCAATTAGTACCCGGCGCATTGATTTATTCTACACCGCAAGCACAGGTGGTAACTTCCCGAGTAACCATTTTGTCTGTTCCATCCATCATGATATGAGTGGTGCATGGCATACAGGGGTCAAAACTGCGAATCGAACGCAAAATATCAATTCCTTTGTAGTCGTCAGCAGAATTGAACTCCTCTAAAATTGGGGTATTCTTCACAGCTTCTTCATACGGTCCCGGCTCCCCCCATGGTGTTCTAGGTGCGGCATTTAGAGTAGAAGGCGTACTGATTTGATAATTTCCAATGACTCCATCATCAATGACCAGATGGTGGCTGAGAAATCCTCGGCCGGCTCCCCAAAATCCTACACCCATTTGTGTCCCTTTTTTTGGGATTTCAAACGGTGTACTTATCTTGGTTTCCCCTTGCCTTAACAATTCCATGGCCAGCAACCAATTTTCCATACACACCATTGCTGAGTATGGAATGGCATAAGCACGGGCACGATTTCTTTCAAACGTGTTCCACATTTTAGGTATTTTCCATTCAAACGTTCCCCCAGGCAATGTGCTTTTGGGAATATCAATTTGCAAACTATGACCCGTGGATCTGAGGAATTTACTTTCAGGAAGCTCCTGAGCCATAGCGGTGAGATAGAGTCTTGCATAAGCGCCAGCTTCCATAGGCATACGATCCCACGTACAGCTAACATCCCAGGAATAGCGATCACGCCAGCTTTGTTTTCCAGGCTTTGGTATAGTTTCTTTGTTCCAGGGATGATTAGGCCCCAAAGGGATACCTGCTGGATCCTCGGAAAAACGTTGTCCATCCCATTTTTCGTAAAAAGAATGTTCAACAAATTCTTCATAACCCGCATTTATTCTTTGTAAATCGGTGGTCACCAGTTTTCCATCCACTAGAACACCAGGGGTAGCCCAGCGGGCTTTACCCCATTCTGTCATATTCTTATAAGAGGCATCATATACATCCGGACGATCCCACACACCACTATCCATCATTGTAGCTGGACGATATCCACACTTTTCATATTCCGGATTGCTTTCCAAAAAGAAATCGAAAACATCATCCCATATTCCAACAACTTTTTTAGAGTAATCAAAAAACTGTTGTATACGCTCATACATTTCATTCATGACACTGATATCAATGGTGACTGCAACACCCCCAGGTACAACTGTCTGTGGATGGGGATATTTGCCGCCAATAAGCACATATGCTTCTCGTGCAACCCGAGTCATGTGTAGAGCTTCTACGTAAAGTTTGCCGGTGAGAGGATTTAAGTCATGCATAATCTCACCAATGGTAGAATAACCATGCATTTCTTCGAATTTTGTGGGCGTTTTTTGGGCTTTTTGAAAGAGACTAGGATTAGTCAATGTGACCATCTGCTCAGAATAATCTGGTCCTGCCAATAAGAATAAATGTAAGGGATGATCGTATAGATATTCAAGGGAAAGCAGCAAATTCCTTACTACCACACCCAAAGGCGGTGGGGTGATCCCCAGTGCCATTTCCATGGCTAACGCTGAGACTGTGGCATGAACACCTCCACAAACACCACAGGCACGACTACTAATATAAGATGCATCCCGTGGATCACGACCTTTCAAGATAATCTCATAACCACGAAAGAGGGTTGCCATGGAGTTAGTTGATAATACTTCCCGGTTTTTTAAATCGACCACACTGTGAAAAGCCAAGGCTCCAGCAACTCTGGTAACGGGGTCAAAATCAACATTCTTAATGAAACCGTTACGAGCCAACAATTCTTTCAGCTTGTCCTGTTCGCCATCCAGAGTAGTGGTTTTATAATCATAAGGATTGGGGACATCTTTTAACAACGTTGCATTGCCCTGCTGATCAAACTCAATGGGTAGGTTTTTAAAGCACATTATATCCTTGAAGTTTAAAGATTAAATACTTTAGCAGTTGCTACTAGGTGGTTGTCCACTGATTCAAGCCCACCGTTTAGTTGCCCCAAAGCACCATTGACAGTAGTCAAGTGGCCCTCTAACGGGGCGGTGTCATCAACTATTTTTTGAAGACCTCCAGCCAGTTTTTCTAGATGAGAACCAGTACGGTAGAGGGCAACAATGATTCCTAATAAATAAAGAACCAATACTACTACCACCAGAGCTACAACAATGATGGTGACTGTTAAAAGAAAAGTTGGAAAATCCATAGTACCTTTTCGACTATTGCGTTAAATAACTATCAATTCCTAATCTGCCCGGGCAGCCATGGTTTTCTTGACGGTTTCAGCATTGGAATTGATATCACCTGCTACTTTCAGAATCGTAGTAGCGGTTTCTATGGTACTTTCAAGAGCTTTGATATGGCCGGTATTATCGGCAATGCCAACACCAGCTGTGTACATTTGTTCCAAATATTGCTCAATATTTCTGGCACTTCTATACGTGCGATGAAGTAGCGATACCAATAAAGGTACTGCCAGGATGACAACCACCAATAAAATAGCCCAAATCACATATACGGCTTGCGACATCATCTCATCCCCTTTCTTGTTTTACAACAGAATCAATGGTATTTACCAAATGTTGATCAACTCCTGTCAATCCTTCGGCAATCACTCCTAATTCAGTATTGAGAGTGGTCACTTCAGTTGGGATATGACCTGTTTCGGTTTCGATAGCCCGCAATCCCAACCGCAGTTTCGAGAGATAACTATCAGGGTTTCCACCAATGGCATTCAGGTCATCAATAATTTTAGTCAGGTTTGATACCAGCACTACCAACAAAATGACGGCCGCCAGCACGGTAATCAGCATCAAAATAACAAACATTAGAATACTCCTATTTCATATTTAAGAAAGTACACATTCCGGACAACCTGGGCAACTTTTAGCGTGCTCTTCAATCGCTTTTGTTGCCCCCAATATCGCGACAGCTTCTAACTTAATCTGGCTAACAACCCTATTTGTTGTTCCTAAAAATAAAGGTATTTGTATTGTATTATTGGCCACAAGCTTACCATGTGTCCAAATCGCACTGACGCCGTCTAATATTTGATCAGCTGTTTTACGTATCATGGTCAATAGAAAAGCAACAACACCAATGACGACCACGCCAATCACCAAAGAACCAGCCCAGACAATTAAAACAGCGCTTTCAGTAATTCCCATAACTTTCTCTCTCTTAAATTAAGATTGGTAGGCCTCTTATGCTTCTTGTTCGCTGGCAGCATGGAGTGCCCCTGCAACCTGCCCACCATGACCATGGATTGACTGAGCTGTATTCAAAATATCTCCAGCAGTCTGATTAGTATCCGCAAGTTTCCAAACACACTGAGTATTAGATCTGATTTGCTTTACCAATCCTAGTGCTGCTACTGCAAGGGTTAAAATTCTTTTTGCCGCGAACCAGACAGCAATCAGTAAAACAGCGGCAGCTACAATGATAACTGCTGCAATAACTAACCATAGATACCAATTGGCAAAAAGTTCTGCATCATTCATGACACGCTCCATTCTTCAATAATATTTTATTGTTTTGATGACGATGAGCTGGAGTTTTGCATTTTTTTATAAAAATAGTGCATCGTTTTTTCAATCAAATTCGGTTCACGCACATTTCCCCAACCATTGGGAACTTGTCCCTGCTCGTCCCAGCGTCTGGTACGATTATTAAAAAAACGAGTATGGTTGCGTAAATTGCGAATGATGGATCCGGTTGCTTTAGAAATCGTGGATGAGACAAATGTACCCGGAGGCCTTTCATAAAAGGGAGCGAAGGCATCTGGAAACCCAGGCATGGTGCAGCCGATACAAGGAGCACCGGTATTCATACAACCCCCAAGGTGATTGATGGCACCACGTTTGTTAATGTTACATTGCACCACTGGCCCCCAGCAACCAATTTCCACCAGGCATTCTTTATCACCATACTCTTTGGCAAACACCCCTTCTTCATAAAAGCCAGCTCGTGTGCACCCACGATGCACGGTTTCATCATAAAGCCAGGCAGGGCGCCCCAGTTCATCGAATTCCGGAAGTGGTCCAATACCTTGCAGAAACAGCAAAACGGCAGCGACCGTTTCAGTAAAATTATCTCCCACTGGGGCGCAGCCTGGGATATTCACCACCGGCAGCCCCAGTGAGCTGCGGTAATCAGGAGGCAAAAAGTCCATAAGTCCCATAGCATTAGTAACATTTCCAAGTGCAGCGGGGATACCGCCCCAGGTAGCGCAGGTACCAATAGCGATTACAGCTGCCGCATTTTCAGAAAGACGCTTCAACCATTCTGATGAAGGGATCGGTTGCATTTCTCCATCGACTTCACGAGCCCCCATACCTGACCAATACCCACCCTTAGAAGCAGCAATGGATTCATCCGCAATTGACCCTTCATAAATAACTACAAATGGTGCATCCAGTTCTCCATTTGCCGCCTGCTCATAAGGACGCATAAATGCATTGCCTGCTTCCACATCAAGCACGGGATGGTGTAAAATAACTTTGGGAACCCCTGGGATGGTACCACTTAACAACGCTTCCACAGATGGTTGGGTTGCGCCTACAGCAGCAATAGAGCAACCGTCACAACTCATTCCTGCCAACCAAAAAGCATGTACAACTTTATGGGGACCTAATGAACCCTCTAAAGGATCTATTGTGGTGAGTGTTTCAGAATCTGGCATTGGTCATTCCTCCTTAATTGATTTAAGGTTCATGACTATTTATTAGGAGTGTAACAAACACTTCGATAGCTTTTAAAGCTTCCGTTGTAAATTACACTTTGAAGGCATTGACGAATATTACCAAGCTAAAATTCATTCTGCAAGCTTTTATTTCATTTAACAAGTTTTAATTTTTTTACTTTCAATTGTGCAGGGCATTAGACAACAATATTCATTCTGGATTCTAATATCATGTTGCTTCCAAGTATGTTTAGGAGTAAATTCACATTAATAAAATATTAAATATACATGAAAGGATAAAATGAAAACAGTAAAAGATAAATATGTTTTGGTTGGTGCTGATTTTGCGGGTTTTCCTCTTAAGGAAGTTGTCGTTGCTGATCTGAAA
>Ga0209753_1000393_pt1 | contig 18242 bp, 14 predicted proteins | sample METZYME_3_550m_FD_187550 | JGI IMG/M metagenome (GOLD analysis project Ga0209753, IMG submission 187550) | Marine microbial communities from oxygen minimum zone in mesopelagic equatorial Pacific - METZYME_3_550m (SPAdes) (version 2) | ecosystem: Environmental > Aquatic > Marine > Oceanic... | reverse complement strand
GAAGTTGGCCTTGTGGCCGTGGGTGAGGTGTCCGCCGTGGGACAGGTCCATGGTCAGGATCTTGTCGCCCGGCTGGAGCGCGGAAAAGTAAACAGCCATATTGGCCCCGCTGCCGGAGTGGGGTTGCACGTTGGCGTGCTCGACACCGAAAATCTGTCGGGCGCGGTCGATGGCCAATTGCTCAGCGACATCCACGTGCTCGCAGCCGCCGTACCAGCGCTTGGCCGGGTAGCCCTCAGCGTATTTGTTGGTGAGCACCGAGCCCTGCGCCTGCATGACGGCCGGGCTGGTGAAATTCTCGCTGGCGATCAACTCGATGTTTTCCTGCTGGCGTCCGGTCTCGGCGCGGATCACCTGCGCGATCTCGGCATCCACCGAGTGTAGCCGTCTGGTTGCCGAGTCGGCATCAGGCTCCATCTTGTTCACCCGCCGCTCGTGGCGACCGCCCTCCTCGAACCTGGTCTCGATGAACGTGTCGAGGATGCTCTTGGCCAAGGCCTCATCCGTTGCGGCGGCCCCGAGGCAGAGGACGTTCGCGTTGTTGTGTTGGCGGGTGAGCCGGGCGGTTTGCTCGTCATGCGCGAGCGCGGCCCTTACACCGGGCACCTTGTTGGCGCTCATGCTCATGCCGATGCCGGTGTTGCAGATCAGCAGGCCAAGTCGGCTCTGCCCGTCGGCCACAGTTTGGGCCACCTCACGGGCGAAGTCCGGGTAGTCGGCTTTCTCCTCCGAGTTACACCCGAAGTCGGTATACGGGATGCCTTTTTCTCCGAGGTAATGTCCCAGGATCTTCTTTAGCCCGTAGCCGGCGTGGTCTGCGCCGATGGCCATTTCCACCACCGGTTGCGTCGAGCCGGTAATCAGTCCGTTGTTTTTCTGGATGAATTTCAAAAGCGAATCGATGCCTTCACGAATCTGGTCGCGGCATTGGCAGTAGATCTCGTAGGAACAGCCGATGGGGTCGGAGATTTCCCGCTCGTGCAGGGGCAGGGAGTCATCAAATTCTCGCAGGAGAAAGGTCTTTTCTGCCGTGTGCGGAAACATGAGGTTGACCATCTCGATGTGGCCGTGCGTCATGCCGATGATCATGTCGGCCTCGGAGGCCAGTGCGGCAGTCATCATCACGCTACGCTCCGGGGAGATGTCGATATCGAGATCCTGCATGGCACGGATCGCGTTCTCGCTTGGCGGTTGACCGTTCTGGGCGCCCACGCCGGCAGATTTCACGATGAGGTCTGCCTTGTTTTGATCGACAAGATTCTTGAACAGGCCCTCGGCCATCGGGCTGCGGCAGACATTGCCAGTGCAGATGAACAAGATTGTATGCTGCATATACCGGCGGCAGAGACTGCGGTTTTACCTGGCAACCGTCAACGGCGGATGCTTTTGGACCGCAAAAAAATGAAGCCAATCGACCTACCAAGCGCAAAAAAACCTGCCGTTGAGGGAGGGCTTTTGGCGGGAATCAGCGTCCGACTTTTCGGGTGCTGTGCTCCATCATCCAGAACACGTCCTTGTTGTTCGCCATGGAGACGTTTAGCGGACGATCCGACTTGCTCATCGGCGGTGTGGTCCGCTTGTCGAGCCATTTGTGGATTTCAGCGTGCCCATCAGCAAACGAGAATCCAGCCGCCCGGTTGTGGTAGCTGGCCGGGTAGTCCACTAGCTTGATGGTTCGGTCGGGATAACCGGCCATATCCACGACGAAATAACCGTCATTGATGCTGTCCTCCCGTTCATCGACCAGCACGAACGTGTCCGATGGGCCGGGGTCCGTGAAGTCCGATAGGGTTGTGAATACTTTCCAGCCGCTCGAACTTTGTGGATACCACGGCCCGGAGTTATTCCAGCCCGGACCGCCGACCCAGTTGCTCATCGACATGCTGCGAATCCTGGGTACGGTTTTGCCCTTATTGTTGATGGCGGTGGTGAAGTCGGCGGGGCATTTCCAGATCGCGGTGCTTTTGCCGCAATAGGGCCATAGGGGGCTTTTGTAGGTATAGGCGGTGTGGTTCCAGTTATTGGGATCCCGTTTGTTATTGAGCGTCAACCAGCTTCCCGCGGTCCAGTTAGGAACCTGTCTTCCTTTAAAATTCCAAGCGGCGGCGCCGACCAGCCTGTCGTCGTTGTCCTCGGCAAAAAAACGCCAGGCCAGCATCATCTGCTTGTTGTTGTTCATGCAGCTGATGCCATGTGCCTTGGCTTTGGCTTTAGCCAGGGCGGGCAGGAGCATGCTGGCCAGAATGGCTATGATCGCGATAACCACCAGCAACTCGATGAGGGTAAAGGCACGCGTTTTTTTCATGATATAAAATCAGCGTTTACTTAGGACGGGTGGCCTTCTCCATCATCCATAACAAGTCTACACTGTCCCTCATGGGGACGTTGAGTTGCATATTGCCCTTGTTGATGGCTGGGCGAGTCCGCTTGTCCAGCCACTTGTGAATTTCGGCATGGCCATCGGCGAAGGAAAATCCAGCGGCCATGTTATGGTAGCTGGCGGGGAAGTCCACTATCTGCTGCGATCGCACCGGCCAGCCGGACATGTCCACGACGAAATAACCATCGTTAATGCTGTCTTCCCGCTCATCGAGCATCACGAACGTGTTGGAGGGGCCAGGGTTATTCATGTCCGTATCTTTCATGAAGATATGGCACTGGGGCCCGCCCCAACCGGGACCTCCCACCCAGTTGTTGATCGAGCGGCTCCGGAGCCTGGGTACTGTTTTCCCCTTGTTGTTGATTCCGACACTGTTGTCGGCCGGGCAGTTGAAAACCTCAGTGCTATTGCCGGCATATGGGTAGAGGAGATTGCCTCGCCCGGGAACCTTTCTCCCGGTGCTGCTGATTCCCCGAATCCACAAATCCACATCCCAGTTGTCAGACTTGCGGAGGTTGCTCTTGTCCAACCAGTTCCCGCCGATCCATTCCGGTGGCAGCGTTGGGGTTCCCCACCGGCCAGAAGCCACGAGGAAGCCATCGTTTTCGTCGGCGTAAAAACGCCAGGCCATGGTCAATTGCTGGTTGCTGTTCATGCAAGTGATGCCTTGAGCCTTGGTTTTTGCCTTGGCCAGGGCCGGCAGGAGCATGCCGGCCAAGATGGCAATGATCGCTATGACCACCAGCAGTTCAATCAGCGTAAACGCTTGTTTTCTTAATGTTTTCATAAAAATTAGTTCTTTATCGATGTACCTTAGCTGCGGTGACAACTCTATTTTCTTGGTGCAGCAGATCGTTCCTGATGCCACAACCAGTCTGCCTTGGCTCCAGCCCCCTTGGGTGACCAACTGCGGTTGAAGTTTATGGTGCTCTTCATTTCGTGGTTCCATTTCTTGATTTCGGAATGGCCATCTGCAAAGCCGTACCCGCAGGCGTTGTTGTGCATTGTGCCGGGCAGATCCACGTAACTCGGGCTTGGGGTCGTCATGTTGGTGAAAAAGCAGCCATCGTTCATGCTGTCCGGATGCTCATCCACCACCACCCATTTGTTGGATGGATCAATAATGTCACCCTCCTTGAGGTAAATTTGATGATACCGATCGCCATACCAAAGCTTATTGTTACCCTGTCCCATGTTGGAGTTCATCGAGAAAGTGCGGATTCGCTTCGACCATCCCTTCTTCTTTTGCGTAGAGCTGACATACTTGTCCGCCGGGCAGTAGACCAGGTTTTTGCTGTTGCCCTGATAGGCAGCCAGCTTGGCGTAACGTTTGTCCGTCACGTGAAGCACGTTGGTATTATCGGGACGCAGGCCCCAGTCCAGCCAGCCCATGATCCATTGGGCATATCGGGAGCGGGCATTGTTGCTTTGCGCTTCCCCACCGTGGGTGTTGTGCACCAATTCACCATTAAAGTCGCCTGAGTAGGAGATCCATGCCAGCATCAATTGCTTGCTGTTGCTCAGACATGAGATGCCGGTTGCCTTGCTCTTGGCCTTGGCCAGGGCAGGCAAAAGCATGCCGGCCAGAATGGCGATGATTGCGATGACGACTAACAGTTCAATTAGTGTAAACGCCTTTTTCTTGGATGTTTTCATGAAAACAAAGTGAGTTTAATATGTGCAAAAGTTGACAGGTAACGGCTACCTACTATTTCCATTAATTAAGTAAAAAATTACACACAAATAAAAAATGCTGCAGAATGTTGGAGTCGGTATCGGTATTGGGCCCTATTGAATCCAACAGACGCGGCGGAAGACTAGCTCATTACAAGGCTTTTGGAAACTAAAATGGCCCCCAAAATCCGGGCGCTTGATGTGATTTTTGACTTTGAGTGAAGTGAAGTCTTTATTTTTTGCACAGCATATTGCCCCGCGATGCTACATTCATTCTGACTTGGCTCCTTTTGTCCCCTGGGCGACCCACTGCGTGCCGAAATGGCAGCCAAATTGATAACAGTCTAAAGCTTCGATGTAGATCGTTCAATGACCCACCAGTAATCGTTGTATCCCCTACGCTTGCCATTGTTTGCAAAGCCGTTACGAGACGATTGGCGTACCGGTTCTGACCTGGGTGTTTTGTCCTTCCAAACCTTAATTTCCGCGTGGTTGTCGGCGAACGAATAACCACAGCCTCCGTTATGATAACTGGCAGGAAGGTCAACCCAGCTGCCGTCAGTGGTCGGATTCATAATGTTCCAGCCGTCGTTGATACTGTCGGGATGCTCGTCCACAAACACCCACAATTGTGACGGACTTGTAACACCCTCGCCGAAGAGGCCCGCTTGATTTTTGCCGGTGATATCAGCCAGCTTGTTGTAGGGCTTGTGCCCGCCGTACCAGGTGCTTCCGCGTGCGCCTCGTTGTCCTTTACCGCCCGTACCATAGGCTCCGCCTTCGATGAATCCGTTCATGGAATTACTGCGAACACGCGGCAATATCTTTTTCCCCATTCTACAAGTGTAGCTGTCCGCAGCGCATTTGTATATGCCGGGTGCCGACGAGTATGGCCCAAGTTTGGGATAAATATTACCAATTTGTTTTCTTGTTCCGACAAGAAATAGGATATTGGTGTTGTCCGTTGCGTTGGCGTTAAAGGTAATCCAGCCGTTTACCCAGCCTCGGGAACCCCCGCCGTTTTGGTTGGGCGGCATGAAACCGTCGTAATCCTCACAATACATCAACCAGGCTAAACCTAGTTGTTTGTTATTATTGAGGCAGTGGATGCCGGTCGCCTTGCTTTTGGCCTTGGCCAAGGCAGGTAGCAGCAAGCTGGCCAGGATAGCGATGATCGCGATGACCACCAACAGTTCAATCAGCGTAAATGCCTGTTTTTTGGATTTTTTCATATAAGTCTCAGTTTAAATTTCTAGCTGGATGGTGAAAATCTTTCGCTTCGGGGAGAACGTATTCTGAGGAATATCCCAATACAAACAAAAAATATTGCAAAATCAGGTTACCCAGAAGGTAGGGGACGGAATACAACTGAGCAGAGTGGATTAAACCTGATTTAGTTATTTTTTGGCGTTTTTATTTGGCACAGCGAGCAGAGCCAGCCCAACAGGCCGGACACGGTCAAGGACCAGATAAAGGGGTTGAATTCTAGTAGCTGGTAGGCAGTGAATTTGTCCTCGATCAAGTATCCTGCGATGTAAAGCAAGAGGTGGCAGCCCAAGCCACCTAACATCCCCGCGATTGCCCCCATCGCGCTCATCCGTGGCCAATAAAGGCCAAGCAGCACCGGCATCAGGAAACAGCCGGCCAAGCCGCTGGTGGCAAACACGATCAGGTCCTGCAGGTATTGAGGCGGGTTTAGCACGGCGAGCATGGCCAGTGTCCCTACCACCACCGTGACGAGGTAGGAGAGCCGTTTGAGCTGCCTTTCGCTGGCGCTGGGGTTCACCCGGTTTTGGTAAATATCCCGCACCACCGACGAGGAGACCATCAGAAGAAAGCTGTCCACGCTGGACATCACGGCGGCGAACGGCGCCGCGAGCAGCAGGCCGGCCAGCCAAGGCACGCCGGCGTTGCTGGTGACCTTGGCGGCGAGTTCCGGCATGATGCGATCCGAGTCCACCTCCATGCCGGGCAGCAGGATGCGGCCGCAGCAGAAGATCACCACCAGCAGCAGGTAGATGACCGTGTAGTAGATCGACACGGCGAGGATGGCGTTGCGCAGGACGTTGGTGCCCTTGAACGCCATCAGGCGAACCATGTTGCTCGGCTGCCCGGCGGAGCCGAAGGCCCAAAAGAAGAAGAAGCTGATCGCAACCCACACGTTGAGGAAGCCGTCTTCACTCTCCGGATGCGGTCCCGGCGCACTGACGTAAACGCCCTTGCGCCCTCGGCCATAGCCCTTGGTTTCGTCCGCCGTGAATATGGCACTGACGGGGAAAGCAAACTTGGTCGGCGGGATTCGTTGTACTTCAGCCGCTGTCGTGATCTTTAGCAGCTTGGCTTCAACCTGAATCTCACCTTTGCCCAAGCTGGCCTGCTCGGCTAGGCGGGCGATGCCGCCCTCGGCCAGGCGCAGCCAGGCGCCCTTGGGCAGAGTGATCGTTTCGGTTTGCTCTTGGCCAAGCGTGATGATGCCGATGCCGGTCTCCGGAGGTGTCATCTCTTTCAGTTGCTCGGTGGCATTCCTGAGTCCGCCCACTTGGCCAAGTGTAAGAAAAAGCAGGATGATCACCCCGATGCCCATGACGATGCCCTGCATGACGTCGGTCCACACCACCGCGCGAAAGCCGCCGAACGCCGTGTACACGATCACCGAGAACGCGAACACCAGCAGGCACAGCACGTAGTCCGGTTCCGCACTACCGATCCATGGCAGTCCGTCGATCGCGCTGCCGACGGCGTTGACGGCCGATTGATAGATGGCGACATCCTCAAGCAGGGTGGTCATGATTTTGCTGCCAGCCTTGAATTGGGCGAGCAGATAGAAAAACATGAAAAATAGCACCAGCAGCGTGGCAAGCATCCCGACAGTCTCGGATTTGAAACGCGCCTTGATCAGGTCGGGAATCGTCACTGCGCCGGACTGGCGTGCGAGCCGGTTGACGCGTTTGCCCAGCAGGCCCATGCCGACGAGTGGCACCAGCATGTAGCTGGCAATCCACAGCGCCAGCACCCAGCCGTGCGTATAGATCAACGACGGAAAGCCCATGAAGCTGCCACCCGAGGCGCTGGTCGCCGCGAAGGTCAGCGCGAAGGCCCACAGGCCGAGGTTGCGGCTGCCGAGGAAATATTCGCCGATAAATTCCCTTCTTTGCCGGACCCGGCTCGAAAGCCAGGCGAGGAAAAAGACGCCGAGCAGGTAGATCGCGAAGGTGACGAGAGCCGAGTTAGCGGTGCTGCCGGCGGCGGCTTCGTTCATGGAGCTTCCTCCTCATCCTCGTCATTTTTCAGGAAGCGCAGGCAGAACCAGAAGGTGAAGATATTGGCGATCATCCAGGGTAGCACGACACCCCGGAACACCCAGTCGGGAAACCCTAGCACGGTGGAAACCTCCTCCGGTGAAAGGTTGTAACCATTGACGGAGCAGTAGCTCATTACCCAGATCGCGCACCCCAGCCAGGCCAGCAGGATGAGCCACAACTCCCGCCGGCTTTGGCGCAGGCTGCGAGTCTCGGCGTTGGAGGAATCACTCATCGGTTTTCAGTATGTCAGTTTACGGGCGCGGGCGGTGACCTGCCATTGGTCGGCAAGTTTGCCGCCCCGGATCACGTGCGCCCGGTCGTAAAGCGCGACGGTCGGGCAGATGTGTCGCGGGATGCCGTACAGGCAGTCGCCGACCTTGAAGTCTGGAGCGTCTGCCGTGCGGAGGGTGAGGTGCTCCTCGCTGTGCACGAGCGCCTCGGCGTTGTCGAGGCCGATGAATTGCACGCGTGGATGCGGATTCTCCGCCGCGACCGCCTTGTGGCCGAGGTCCAGCGTGATGCAGTCGCTGCCCGGTTTGCTGATGACGCGGGTGAGCAACACGGCGGCATTGAGGTAGTCCAGATCGTCGAAACTGTCGTGATAGCCGAAGTCCCAAAGCAGTGTCGTGCCGGGGCTGCACTCGTGGTCGGTGTGCTGCGCGTGAAACGGGAACGTCGGCGTGCCACCTCCAACCACACCCGGCACTGGTAAACCGGCGGTCTCTAGGTTAGTGCGGAACGAACGCACCTTGTCGATCATCATCTGCCACTTGGACAGGCGTTTGGCCGGGTCGCTATCGTGCAGGTGGCCGTCGTAAAGATGCAGCCCCGCCGGCTCGACTCCGGGTAGCTGGTCGATCAGCTTGTAGATCGTGATTGCCGCTTGCCCAAGCGGAATGCCGGTGCGGCCCATTCCCACATCGAGGTCGAGCCAGACCGGCAGGGTGATGCCGGCCGCCTGGGCAGCCTCGGCCAGGGCGCCAACGGCTCCGGCGTCGTCGGCGATGGTGGAAAAACGAACGTCGCGAAACCAGCCGGCCAAGCCAAGTAGCCGGCCGATATTCGGGCCGACCGGTTGATTGGCCAGCAGCACGTCTCTGGCTCCCGCCTGGCCAAGCATTTCCGCCTCGGCGATGGTGGCGCACTTGAACTTGCTGATGCCGGCCTTGGTTTGCATCTGCACCACCTCGGCCATCTTGTGTGTCTTGACATGGGTGCGCAGTCGTTCCGCTTGGCCAAGCGCGGTGACCATGCGGTGGATGTTTTCCCTGATGCGCTCCGGGTAAACCAGAAGGGCGGGCGAGGGGATCTCGTCCGGGCTGGCGAGTGTGTGCCAGTCGTTTGCCATGCGGGCCTAGTCGATCTCGAAGATGGCCTCGATCTCGGACGGAATGTTGCCGGGCAGCGAGCCCATGCCGACGGCGCTGCGAGCGCCGACTCCGTTTTCCTCGCCCCAAACCTGCGCGAACAACTCGCTGCACCCGTTGATGACCTTGGGGTGGTCGAGGAAGTCGGGCGTACAGTTGACCATGCCGAGCACCTTGATGACGCGTTTGACGCGGTCGAGGCTGCCGAGGTTCGACTGGAGCGTGGCGAGCATCGTGAGGCCGACCTGCCGGGCGGATTGATACCCGGCATCAAGGTCGAGATCGTCGCCGACACGGCCGGTCATCAGCGTGCCGTCGGGCTGCACCGGGCCGTGGCCGGAGAGGTAGGCGAGGCTGCCGGCGATGACAATCGGCTTGTACACGCCCATCGGCGCCGGGGCGGGCGGGAGTTCGATGCCGAGTTCCTGGATTTTAGCGTCTGCGCTCATGTTGACTTGTGACAGTTCGGGGAGCGGCAGCTTTATGGAAGCCCCGTGAATGGACAAGTTTTTTTGAGCGGACGCTTTTGAGGCCGCCGTGGTCGGCAACGAAGTCCCGGGAGCCGTTCGCGGGGTCAGTCCTTCTTTTTATCGGCGAGCTTGCTGAGCTGGTCGCGCAGCTTGGCGGCGGCCTCGTAATCCTCCTGCTCAATGGCCTTGTTGAGCTTGTGCTGGAGCTTTTCGCCCTGGGTCATCGGCTTTTTCTCGGCAGCCTCCCTCTCGACATCCTTTAGCCACTCGCGCAGGGATTGAACCTCCATGCTATTGTCCACCATTTCCTCTCGACCCATCTCGGTGTAGAACAGGTTGAGGTCGTTGATCGCGTCGGTGATTTCCTCGACGGCGGCCTCGTAATTGTTCTCAGCGATCAATTCGGTGCCGACAGCTCGAACCTGCATCATGATTGTCTGAGGACGGAATTGCTGGAAGCTTTGACCGATCTCATCCTGCGAGGCGAAGTCCTGCACGAAGTCGAGCAACTCGAGGATGTGCTCCGTGTCGCGCTCGACGGCCTCGTAATCCTCCAGCTCGAAGTTGCAAATGCTGCGGTGATGATACTGGATGGCTTCCTGCTGGAGCTTGGCGCACTCGTCGGGGCTGATGGTGAAGTCGTCGTCCTCGCCGCCGTTTTTGTCACGGTGCTTTTCGAGGCGGACCAGGAAGTGGTCCAGCAGGGTGGGGTGCCCAAACGGCCGCTTGCCGTCGGGGCGAAACTGGGCGTTCATCTGCAGCAGGCCGAGGTCGATCCGCAGCTGCAGCTTCTCCACGCCATCGTCATCTTTGACCCGGCGCGCATCCACCCTGCCGAGGCGGTAGTCCCAGTTTTCGAGGACTCTTGAGATGTCGTCATTCATCCGAGGGGATTATGCCCAAAACCGGCTCCAAGTCAATGGCAGCAGCTTACTTGCTCTGAACCGAGACCGCCAGTGAGCCGTGGTCGGTGGCCAGGACCGCACCGGGCTTGATGCCGTTTTTGGCGAACCAGCCCTGGTTGACTTCCAGCGCGTACTGGACGCGGGCCGAGCGCGACTCGACCGGCTTGGTGTTGCCGGGCTGCATGTCGTGGATCTCGATCACGCGGCTGGCGGGGTCGATGTAGGCGATCGACAGCGGCACGATGGTGTTCTTCATCCAAAAGCCGCTCCGGTGAGTGTCGGGAAAAACGAAGAGCATGCCTTCGTTCTCCGGCATCGTCGTGCGGTGCATCATGCCGGCCATGCGCTCGTGGTTTTCGTCGGCGATCTCGACGGTCAACTCGGCCGCGCCGAGGTAGAGTTTGAGTGTCTTTAGCCGGGGCTGCGCCTGGCTATTCTCGGCGGTGGCGGGCGGATTGGGTACTGTAGTATTCGGGGGCATTCCTGGCTTTTCCTTTTCGCAACCGCCGGTCAGGAGCAGGGCGGCGAGCCCAAGCGCCTGGGCAAGTTTGGGGGTCAATGTATGTTTCATTCCTTGGGGGTCAATTGTAGTCGAAAAAAGGCTGCAGATTTTTTGGGTTTGTCCGGGTCGGGGTCGAGCGGCCAGTCCAGTAGCAGATTCACTCCGGCCGCCGCTTGGCCTTCGTGTTTTTGTGCTTGGCCATACGCCTGATAAGGGCCGCTCACATGATCCGATGTGATGACCTGATAAGTGGCACCGGGGATGGCGCGCCAGCGCAGGCGAATGCCGTCAGCGCTCGAGTCGATAGTCAAGGTAAAATAGGAGCCGCCGTCGAGCGGGTCGGTGCCGGCCGCCAGTTCATCGGCGCTGCTCATGCCATCGGCATCGGGGTCGAGCGCCAACGCCGCGTCGCCGCCGTGCTGGAGCGGGTCAAGGCCACGGGCCACCTCCCAGCCGTCCGGCAGCAGGTCGCCGTCTGTGTCGCGCTTGTCCGGGTCAGTGCCGAGTTCCAGTTCGCGGGAGGTGAACAACCCGTCGCTGTCCGGGTCGAGGTCGATGGACAGGCGCACTTTCAGGCCTTCGAGCTGGTAATAAACATTCTGGTCTAGCGTCAGGTTTTTACCCAGGTACGTCGAGTCAAGTTGGCGGTGCTGGTACAGCGGGTGGGGATTGATGCCGGCTGTGCCGACGACCGCGCCGATCGTGATTTCGTCTCCCGGTTGCAGATTACCCAGGGCAGAGTAGGGGATGGCCAACTCGATGAAGTTGGCGTCGGTTTCATAGAAGTTGGCATCGGTCCACTCCCTTGGATGGGACAACTGCGGCGAACGATTGAACTGTTGGAAACGTGCACCGGCCACGTCACTGAAGTTCCCGTCCAGGTGAAACATGCCCTGACCAAGCGGGAAGGGGAGGATCCGGACAGTGTCATTCGGCGGGTCACCCTCGGAAATCCTGATCGTGAAGCCGGGCCGTGCGAAGAACCGTGCCTGGCTGTCCGCCTTCTCGTCGCCGAGGATCGCCGCAATACTTGGTTTGAAGTTGGTGAAGGTTAGGTTTTGAAGGAAGTCGAGCCCGTCGGCGCCCTCGCCGCGCAATTCCACCTTGCCGTTGCCGAGCCCCGCCAGGTTGGCGACGCCGTCCTGCCTGGGTGACTCGATGAACAGGAAGATGTTTTGGTTGGGCCCAATCATCGCCTGCTCGAAGCCGATGTAAAGGTGGGTGCGGTCGTTGTTGACGCGGACCTGGCCAAGGTTGGCACTTGCGCCACTGACGGTGGGGATTGGTTCGCCGATCAGATCGAACACCTGCCCCTGAATATTTTTGCCCTCATCATTGTTTTGGGATGATTCGATCTGTGGCGAATGCCAAGCCGAGTCCCACCAGTCGCGTTCAGGTAGTTTTTTGTTTATCACAAGCCAGTCCAACACCTTGCCGTCAGGGTCTAGGCCATCGAGTTTGAGCTGATCACCGTCGATGGAGATACGCGCTACGAAGCTATTTGGGGTTCCCCAAAACTGTGAACTTCCAGGAAAGAATCTGTAAAATGAATATGCGCTAGAACTCGAACCGCAGACGACCGAGATGCAGCCGGCGACCGGGTTGAATTTCTCAAACGTGTGGGAGTGCCCTGCCAGCATCAGGTCCACTTTGTACTTGGAGACAATCGGGTAGATGGTGTTTCCAAAATCAATAGTATCAGGAAGCGCGTTGGCGTTGTAATCGCTCCATCCGTGACTTGCCGAGGATGCGACCGGAAAGTGCCCAAGGAGTAGCTTCCACGGTTTTGAGGTGGTGGCCAGATCATTGGTCAACCAGTGGAGTTGGTTGGTGTCCTTGGAAAAGTTGTGGAATGCATACCACGGGTTGTAGAGCACCGAGACGTGCACGTCGCCGACATCGAACGAGTAGAAATGTTCCGTGCCGGAAAAAGGGTATTCCAGGTTTGGAGGTTTCAAACCGAGGGAGGGCAGATTGTTTGTCGGCAGATGAAATGTGTTCAGGTAGGCGGTATCGCCGTAGTAGAGTTCATGGTTTCCTATAGTTGTAAAGTACGGGACAGATTTCATGTGCTCCTTATAGACGCTGAAATGGCGAAAATCTGGATAGTGATTTGGAGGGCCAGATTTGAAATCATAAATGATGTCACCGGCGTGCAGGATGGCGTCCGGTTGGTTGTCGCGGATCACCTTGGCGAACTTGTGTTGAAGAAGGTTTCCACTGCCAGAGTCGCCAAGCAGCATCAACCGGACGGGTCCACTGGGCTTTAGGGTCTTGAACGAAGTGGTTTTTGAGAAACGCGGGATATCCTCGGCAACACCCCCGACCCGGTAGTGGTAGGTTGCGTTCGGTTTGAGGCCGATAAGTTGCAGCACATGGTCGGTCGTCAGTATTTCACTCTCGATCTGCTGGCCAAGCGCTGTCGTCGGCCCGTACTCGACAACGGAGGTGGTGGGCTTGAGGGTTTGCCAGGCAATCTTGGTATCGGTCGTTGTGGTGCTTTCGATAACCGGACCGCGTACGATGTTGGCCAATAACTCAACATGAAACGCAAACCCATAGCTGTTGATGGCGTCGTCGTGCGCCTGAATAGCAAGAATATTCTCCCCCCTCTCAAGGAGCATTTTGTATGATTCGAGGTCGATCAATTCCGGGTTACCGCGGTAGTGAAGAGTTGCTAAGGCGTTGAATGGAACCGCCTGGCCGGGTTCACCAGCCAGGCCACGCCTAGCTATCTCGGTGCCGTTCAGGTAGGCGACGAAACCATCGCGGTAATCGACCCGCATCACTAGCGACTTTATCCATTCGGTATCCTGTAGTGTGAATTTCTTACGTAGGAAAAGAGAGTGATATTTTCCTGGCATTTCCCAAAGTATCGTGGGGGCATCGTATCTACCATAGCCGATGCTGAAGCCGGAACGGCCCTCTTTCCAAAGGGCGTCGTCGAAATCCAGCATCCGCCAAGTGTTGGGCGGGTTGGAAGCCTCTTTTGTGCCTTCAAGATATTTCCAGGTGGAATAATCGCCGACGAGGGTCTCCCCTTTGGTTGAAATGGCCAAGAGAAGCAAACCACACAGTGTCAATTGCTTGAATTGCACGCGCGGAGTGTAGGATTCACCTGTCGGGGGTCAATGTTGCGTTTTGGCCAGGCGTGGGAAACAGCCGCCCTCGGCTTGACCAAGCGCGGGGGGCGGGATGAGCCCGGAAATCGTAAAAAACAGGATTAAAGTGCTTTACAACAAGGATTTTGCTGGTACTTTGCCTCGCCTTTTCGAGAAGAGAAAAGAGGCAAAGAGATTGAAAGGAATGGAAGAGAAGGCCAACACAATCGAAGGATATCGCCTTCACGAGACGGACACCGGTTCGGCGGATGTCCAGATTGCGCTGTTAACAGAGCGCATCAACCACTTGACCGAGCACCTGAAGATCAACAAGAAGGATCACGCCTCACGGCGCGGCCTGCTCATGATGGTGGGTCGCCGTCGTCGCCTGCTGGACTATGTCCACCGCCACGACGCGAACCGGTATCGCTCATTGACCCAGCGCCTCAAGCTGAGGCACTAGGGTTGCACGGGTTAATTCGACCTTTCTTTTCAGCGAAATTTTTGGCAACGCCATGCCGGCGGAAATAATCCACCCGGCGGATTGGAAATCGCGGCCCGATCCCCAGTTGCCCTAGACTGAGCCGCATGAATCGTCGCGTTTGTTGGTTCTGAGCATTTCATTCAGCCCTCCGACCACCCGGGAGTTTGAGTGAAGTTCTCCGTGCCAGCGGGCGTGACATTACGGAAAGATAAACATGTCACATAAAGTAACCGCCAGCGTTGGCGGTGCCGAGATTCATATTGAATCCGGCAAAATAGCCAAACAAGCGGACGGCTCAGTAACCGTCCAACTCGGAGACACCATCGTTCTGGTGGCAGCCTGCGGATCGTCCAAGCCCCGTCAGGGCCTGGATTTTTTCCCGCTCACGGTCGATTACCGTGAAAAGGCCGCTGCTGCTGGTCGTTTTCCCGGCGGTTTCTTCAAACGCGAAGGCCGCCCCTCTGAGAAGGAAATCCTTACGTGCCGCGTCACGGATCGCCCGATTCGCCCACTATTCCCCAAGGGGTATTTCAATGAGGTGCAGGTCCAAACCCTGTTGCTCAGCGCAGACGGGGAAAACGACTCGGATATCCTGTCAATCAACGGAGCCTCAGCGGCGCTGATGATCAGCGACCTGCCGTTCGCCGGGCCGATCGGCGCGGTTCGCGTTGGCCGTGTCGGTGGCGAGTTTGTGGCCAACCCGACCCACGAGCAAATGGAGTCAAGCGACCTCGATCTGGTTTATGTCGGCAATGAGTCGAACATGGTCATGTTCGAGGGCGCAGCCGACGAAATCGCGGAAGCCGATTTTCTCGAGGCGCTGAAGTTCGGCCAGGATTCGATCGCGCCGCTCGTCGCGGCACAGAAGGAGCTGTGCGCCGCGGTCGGCAAGGCCAAGCGCAAATTCACCCCGCGAGTGGTTGAGCCAGATGTGCAGGAGGAGGCGGAGTCGATTATTTCGGATCGTATCACCGACGCGCTGCTCATCCAGGCTAAGCTCGAGCGCGAGGCTGCATGTAACGCCCTCAAGGATGAGATGGAGGAAAAACTCATCGAGAAATTCGGCGATGAAAACATCACAGGCTTCATCGTCGGTGAGGCGTTTTACAGCATTCAAAAAGCTGCCGTGCGCAAGCTGGTGCTCGACGATGGCAAACGACTTGACGGTCGCGGCTTCGACGACATGCGCCAACTCACCAGCGAGGCCGGCATGATCCCACGCACCCACGGCTCGGGTCTTTTTTCCCGGGGCGAAACACAGGGCTTGTCGCTGGTCACACTGGGTACGACCGATGACACGCAATCGTACGACGCCTACACCGGTGGCCCGAACGAGAAGCGGTTCATGTTGCACTACAACTTCCCGCATTTCTCCGTCGGTGAAACCGGCCGCATCATGGGGCCTGGCCGTCGTGAGATTGGTCATGGCGCACTGGCTGAGCGTTCCATTGCCCCGGTCATCCCGAACATTGAGGACTTCCCGTACGCGGTGCGTATCACGGCGGAAATTATGGAGTCCAACGGCTCCACGTCGATGGCCGCTGTCTGCAGCGGCACATTGGCGTTGCTCGATGCAGGTGTCCCGTTGAAGCGTTCCGTGGCCGGCATCAGTATCGGCCTTTGCACGCGCACCAGCGACAACAAGGAGATCGAGGCGTACAAGCTGCTCACCGACATCATCGGGTGGGAGGACGCGTTCTGCGACATGGACTGCAAAATTGCTGGAACCGACCAGGGTATCACTGGATTCCAACTCGATCTCAAGCTGCACGGTATCCCGCAGTCGATCATGGAGGAGGCCATCGCCAAGGCCAAGACGGCCCGCACAGCGATTCTCGCCAACATGAGCGGTTGCCTGGCCAAGGAGCGTGAAGAAATGAGCCCCTACGCGCCACGAATCGTCACCATCCCTATCGACCCATCGAAGATTGGCGAGTTGATCGGGCCGGGCGGCAAGAACATCAAGCGAATTGTCGAGGAGTCCGGTTGCGAGATCAACATCGAGGACGACGGCCGCGTTTTGGTATACTCCATGTCAGCCGAGGGATTGCAGGTGGCCAAGGAGTGCATCGAGGGCATCACAGCTGAGGTCGAGGTTGGCAAGCTTTACCGGGGCAAGGTTGTTTCCATCAAGGACTTCGGCTGTTTCGTCGAGGTGTTGCCTGGCAAGGATGGCCTCGTGCACATCAGCGAGTTGGCCAACTTCCGCGTCAAGAAGACCGAGGATATCGTCAAGGACGGCGACGAGATCTGGGTCAAGTGCATCGGTGTGGACGACAAGGGGCGCATCAAGCTCTCCCGCAAGGCTGCGATGGAGGATCGCAAAGCTGAGTTCAGCGACGATGAAGAGGGTGGGGAAGGGCCGGACCCGGACACCAGCGACGACTCAGAAGAGTAAGCTGTTAGGCAAACAAAACCATTTCAGGCGGGCCGCTTGGCCCGCCTTTTTTGTGCCCTTGACCAAGCGCCTAACCAAGGGCTATTCTCCTCTTTGTTCCGTTTGGCAGCTTGCAACCCGCTTGGTCGAGCGAATCAATAACCCCAAATCCCTTAACAAATGAATTCATCCATCCGTATCAAGCTCTCGATTATGATGTTCCTCCAGCTTTTTGTATGGGGTACATGGTTTACGACACTTGGATTGGCTTTATCAACTAATAATCTGAGTGATATCATAGGAGGTGCTTATTCAGCTGTTCCCCTTGCTGCGATCATTGCGCCGTTATTTCTTGGGTTGATTTCTGATCGCTTCTTCAATTGTGAGAAAACGATGGGCGTGTTGCATGTCGTTGGCGGTCTATTACTGTTTGCGGCACCGCAACTTATTGCCAATGGCAAGGGAGATGCATTGAGTTGGGTTATTATGGCGCACATGTTGTGTTATATGCCGACGCTTGCCCTCAGTAACACGGTTGCGTTTGCAAACATCGATGACCGAAACAAATTTCCCGCACTTCGTGTTTGGGGAACGATCGGTTGGATTGTTGCGGGTTTGGTTGTTGGTGGTCTAGGCATGTCCAGTAGCCCTAAGATTTTCACCTTGGGTGCAGTTTCTGGAATTGTGTTAGGAGTGCTTTGTTTCTTCATGCCGAAAACGCCTCCTCCTGCCAAGGGGAAGCCAGTGAATGTTGGGACATTGTTTATGTTTGATGCGTTTAAACTGCTCGGGAGCATTCCCTTTTTAGTCTTTATCATTTGTTCTGCTTTGATCTGTGTTCCGTTGGCCTACTACTTTGCTTATACTTCAGTTTACCTTCCTCAAATAGGGTTCCAGGCTCCGGCCTCCACCATGGCACTTGGTCAGGTATCTGAAATATTTTTCATGCTTCTTGTCCCGTTTTTCTTCCGAAAATTGGGCGTGAAAATCATGATATTGATCGGAATGTTGGCATGGGTTGCCCGCTATGCATTGTTTGCCATGGGTGCACCGGATCAAGTCGTCTGGATGATTATGCTTGGGGTGGTGCTGCACGGCATTTGTTACGATTTTTTCTTTGTGACCGGCTTCATGTACACGGACAAAAAGGCGCCGAAGGAGGTTCGCAGTCAGGCGCAGTCGCTTTTGGTTTTCTTTACCCAGGGCGTGGGTATGTTTTTTGGATACAGAATTGCCGCTGGGCAACCGCTTTTCTCCTTTATCTCTGACTTTTTCTCCGCCGCAATCTCGGCGCTGCCCTTTGTCTCTGAAAGGACAATCTATATCCCCTTTATCTCTGACTATAGATTGACCCCTGGATTTTCAGCTGTTCAGGAAAGTTCAAATGCGTTGGCGGCGACCATTGAGACGCCGACATTCAGTTTTTGGGAATCATTCGCCAAAATGTTTCTCTCGGAAAAACCAAATGCAACCGGAAGCATTGTCTCGGATGCTATGGCGAACTGGAAAACTTTTTGGATGTTTCCAAGTTTAATGGCGCTGGTGGTTGCTGTTATTTTTGCCTTTTCTTTTTGGGATAAGGTAAAGCAAGAGGAAGCATCTCCAGAACAAAGCAAATAATTATTTTTAAATAAAATCATGACCAATAAGATCAATAGGAGGGAGTTTGCAAAGCAGGCT
>Ga0209753_1000382_pt1 | contig 18494 bp, 18 predicted proteins | sample METZYME_3_550m_FD_187550 | JGI IMG/M metagenome (GOLD analysis project Ga0209753, IMG submission 187550) | Marine microbial communities from oxygen minimum zone in mesopelagic equatorial Pacific - METZYME_3_550m (SPAdes) (version 2) | ecosystem: Environmental > Aquatic > Marine > Oceanic... | reverse complement strand
AACAAATCTTCCAATTGGATTCCCCAAGGACGATACACCTCAAGGTCAATTTTATTGTTCAGTTGGTGGAAAGAATAATTTTGGAAGAGAAGTTATGGACAGACACCTAGACATATGTTTAGATGCTGGTCTAAATGTTGAAGGCACTAATGCTGAAGTAGCAGCAGGTCAATGGGAGTTTCAAACTTTTGCTAAAGGTGCTGCAAAGGCTGGAGATGAAGTGTGGGTTGTTAGATATTTACTTGAAAGACTTGCAGAAGAATATGGTTTAGCAATTGAGTATCATCCAAAACCTCTTGGAGATACAGACTGGAATGGTTCAGGAATGCATGCAAATTTTTCAAATACAACTTTGAGAACATGTGGATCAAAAGAAACATATGAAAAAATTTGTGAAGCATTTAGACCCGTAGTTAAAGAGCATATTGCCGTTTATGGTGCATACAATGATCAAAGATTGACAGGCAAGCATGAAACACAATCAATTCATGAATTTAGTTATGGAGTTTCTGACAGAGGAGCTTCTATAAGAATTCCTATTATGACTGTAGAAAATGGATATAAGGGATGGCTTGAAGATAGACGTCCATCATCCAATGGTGATCCATACAAAATTGCAGCAATAATTATTAAAACTGTTAAATCTGCATAACGGTTTAATAACTATATTTATAAAAGGTCCTAAATAAAAGGGGCCTTTTTTTATGCAAATGCTAATAAAATAAATATTGAATATAGAAATAACAGAAAAAAGCCTTTAATTTTTCCAATAACATTTTTCTTAGGTAATATAGCTATCAATAGTACTAAAACAGCAAAAACTAACATCCATATAATATCTCTGCTTAAAATTTCTGTATCATCAACCACAATAGGCTTAATAATTGAAGTTATTCCTAATACAGAACCTATATTAAAAATATTTGATCCTATTAAATTTCCTAAAGAAATTCCTTTTTCATTTTTTGCTATTGCAAGAAGAGATGTTGCTAATTCAGGCATACTAGTTCCAATAGCAACAATAGAAACAGTAATAACAGCCTCGCTTACTCCAATTTGCTCAGCAAAATTAATAGCTCCATAGACTAGCCATTCAGCTCCATAATAAAGTGAAAGTGAAGCTATAATTCCCCATAAAATTATTTTAAAATTTGTTGAATGAATTAAATTATTATCAATAGAATCCTGCTGATATGTTTTTAAAGAAGACCTAAGTATAAAGATTATGAATATAATTAAAAGGGAAAATAAAACTATACCATCATATTGATCAATGATATTATCTCTTGCAATTATAACATATAAGATAATTGAAAAAATAAACATTATTGGCCAATCAATTCTATAAAATGATTTTTCAACATACATGTTCCCTATAATACATGTAAGGCCTAAAACTAATCCTATGTTTGCTATGTTTGAACCAATTACATTGTTTATTGCTATAGATGGAGAATCATTAATAGCTGCGCTAATACTTACTATAAGTTCAGGCAGTGATGTCGCAAATGCTACAACCGTCATCCCTATTACTAGCTTTGAAAGATTTAGCTTTAAGGATAGAGCTACAGAGGATCTTATTATAAATTCACCTCCGACAACCAGTAGAATAAAGCCAATAAACATCCATAATAAATTCATTCTAATTATATTTTAATTAATTATAATCTTCTTATACAAGATTTTATTATTGTTTCTGATTTTCATAATATATACTCCACTTGACAATAATAATTGAATTTTGTTAGAGTTAGTGTTTTCAATGTCATATACTCTTTTTCCAATCTCTGAATAAATTTCAATTTTTGAGTTAATTAATACTGAGTTAAAGAAGATCTCTCCACTGGTTGGATTAGGGTATACTTTTATATTCTCATCAAACTCTATAGTTGAAATGCTTAAAGTTTCATTCCATTGTTCACCATAATTATCACCCCATATATAACTTACTAAACTAGGGTGATCAATAAATGGATTTCTGTTTTGTTGGTAGCTATAAATAATATTATTTCTGTTAACTTCAAAATCATCCACAGGATCATCAATATGCCACTGAAGCAATGATGAAAGTTTTCCTAAAATAGGAGAGCTATCATTAGGTGTTGTATAATCAACTAGTTCTAAATCAAATTCATTATTATTATGATCATATCCGGGATCATATCTTACAACCATGTAAAAAATGATCCTTGCTATATCTCCTTTTACAGAGTCTCCGGGTTCCCAGCTATCACTATCAGTAAGACATTCAGTTGCTTCAGCATGTTGACTACCTCCGTTATCAAAATCTTTTGTACCTCTTGAAGAATTTACTGATCTGTCACAGGGTTTTAAATTGTGAACATCTCTATATGCAATATCATCCTGATCAGGAAATCCATGAGATTTTGGCCACACATGCTCCCTATTCCAAGAATTACTATGTGTTCCATTTTCATAATCGGAGTAACAATTACATCCGTCTCTATACCCCTTATCTTGTGAACGTCCTGTATAGATTAGAAGAATATTGTCATTGTTTTCTGGGTCTTGATCTGATTGCTCGAGTATATCCCAAGTATCTGTTGAAGAAGATGTGTAGGGAAAATCTACATGATTACCTATGATTTGATAGATTGCCTCTTTTAAATCTTCATCAGATGTGCCATTAGCATCCTGATAATATGCCTGAGGAATGTCTTGCTGAACATTACCGTAAGTTGGATTTGAAGGAGGTCCAAAACTTCCTTGCCCCAAAATATGATTGGAAAACAATAAAATTGTGAAGATTATAAAACCTGACCTCATCATTTTTTTACAAATATAATTTAATTGTAACTAATTATATTTAATTTTATCAACTATGAAAACTATTTTGTTTAAGTTGTTGGCTTTATTAAATAGAATATTCCTTCCAAATTATACAAAGAGAAGATTAGATTTATCTAAAGCATCAAAAATTCAAATGATTATTTTTGGATGGAAACTCTATGTTGCCAAACAAATTATAAATCAATAAATTTCTGTTTTATGAAAAGAATCTTCTCTATATTATTAGTCTCTATTTTAATTAGTTGTTCATCAACTAGCGGGACTACATCTTCATCATCATCTTCAAAATCAGCTATTTCTCCAATGGCCTTAACACTAATTGATGTAATTGTTGGCAAGTTTCCAGGAGTCAGAGTAATAGGTAGTAATATTGCCCATGCAGCACCTAAAATTATAATAAGAGGTGGAAGTATGTCAATTAATACTCAAGCATATGCTGTATATGATGTTGACGGAATCCTTTATACTGATTGTCCTACTTTTATTGATCCTCAACAAATTAAAAGTATAACCATATTGAGATCACTTGCAGCCACGAATAGATATGGAGGTGTTGCACGTGGAGGCGCTATAGTTATTAGATTAAAAGCAAATAACTAAATGAAATACTTAATCCTCAATAATTACACCATTAGCAGTAAAAGAAAAAATGTATTCTGGTTCAGTTATTAATTCTATTTCTTCTTTTGATTTTCCAGCATCTTCAGCATAATGTCTAACCTCCTCTACCTCTAATGTTTCATATGTTGCCTCTCCTTGAAGTATTGCAGTTTTTCCCTCAACTCCAGAGGTAGGGACAAAGAAACCATAGTCCTTAAATCTTACGAATAAAGTATCATTATCTGCTTTTAATCTAATCCAACAACCTTTCTTTGCACATGTCTCTAAAATCGTGCCTTCAATTTTTGTAGAAATTTTACCTTGATCAATCACTAACTCCTTTGCCTTAGAATAATCTACAATATTTTCACTAGTAATTATTTCTCCATAATGGGTTTGTTTAGTTTCACATGAACTAAAAAACAAACAAATAGATAAAAAGAAAATGTATTTCATGTTTAAATATTATAATTAATAAAAAAGTCAGCTACTAAATTAATAATAACTGACTTATAAATAATGCTTTATTAATTTATTCTATAGATTCTAAAGAAGCTGTCCAGTCACAGTACCACTGTACAAAAGTAGCTTTACCTTCTTCATTAAAGTCAAACGATTCATAGATTGGGACTACAACAGATTTAGCATTAGCTGTATGTGTTACCTGCATTGCATAATACATTCTTACAGAACCATCAGCTTTACCAGTTTGAGCATTAACACCCTGTAAATAATTAAATGGTGCCATGTACTCAACATCATATTTTGCAAAAAACTCCTTATGTATTCCTTTGATCTCATCTAAACCTAGGGAATCTGCAGAACCTAATAAGGTTCCTCTAAAAACAACATCGTCAGCAAAATGAGAGTATTCTACTGCTTCATTTGCATAACTATCAAATAAGATTTGCATTGTTTTGGAATTATTTTCAAAAGTTACTTTTGCATCTGCTGATTTAGCACAACTAGCACATACATGATCTGATTGATCTCCGTTCATTTTTTCACTCATTTTTTGTACAGCAGAATTGTTACAAGAATAAATAAACCCAAATACTACTGCAAGAGCTAAAATTAATTTAAATTTTTTCATGTTTACATTTTTTATGTTAAGGAGTAAATATATAAAAAACAATGGGAATTATATTTTTAAATAATGGAGATAATTTCATTTTAAGTATTTTTAGGAAAATGTTAAATATTTTAATATGAACAGGTGCTCTTGGGTAGGTAATAATTCAATTTATATAAAATACCATGATACAGAATGGGGTGTTCCTGTTCATGATGATCAAAAAATATTTGAATACTTAATATTGGAAACTTTTCAAGCTGGACTTAGTTGGATTATAATATTAAAAAAAAGAGAAAACTTTAGATTAGCCTTTGATAATTTTAATTACAAAAAAATTGCTAATTATTCAGAAAAAAAAATAAATCAATTATGTCAAGACAAAAAAATAATTAGAAACAAACTTAAAATAAAAGCCGCAGTAATAAACGCACAAGCATATATTAATACACAAAATAAATTTGGAACATTTAGCAAATATTTATGGCGATTCGTTAATGAAAAACCTATAATAAATAATTTTAAATCAATAAATGAAATACCAACTAAAACAGTATTGTCTAATAAAATAAGTTTAGACTTAAAAAAAAGAGGATTTAAATTTGTAGGACCAACTATTATTTATTCTCATATGCAAGCTATGGGAATGATAAATGATCATACCACGGATTGTTATAGGTTTAATGAAATATGTAATTCCCTTTTGTGACCTCGGCAGGATTCAAACCTGCAACCTCTTGAGCCGTAATCAAGTGCACTATTCAGTTATGCTACGAGGCCATTTTAAATGTGTCGACAAATTTAAATAATATTTATCTAACTAAAATTTTCCAATTAATATTATTAGATTTTAATAAATATATGCCAGGACTTAAGCCTTGGTGAAGAATAGATGTCCTATGTTGATTATTAATAGAATCTATTTTTATTTGCTGACCATTAATATTATATAGCTGAAAGACCTCATCTCCAGTGGTATTAATGATCTCAATTGATTGATCTGGATATATTGGATTTGAAACAAGTTTTAACTTGGGTAATTCCAAATCTATTGTTGATAAGGATGATTCAAAATAAGCTGCCCCATAGTTAAAACTCTCCACCCCTATTATACTCCCAATAAAACGACCAGGGATATCATCAACATGAGGATGAATACCTCCCCATATTCTTGAAAGACTGCATTGATCTGATGCATCACGATAAGAAGCCCACTGCAATTTAACATCTTGACTTGGCCCCTCTTCAAATACTAAAAATTCATTTTCTCTTGCTATGTATTCTCCCATTCCTCCGGGGAAATATGGACTTCCAGTAAATAGCGTAAGAGCTTCTGCAGCTGCTCTTGAATAAGTAGAATGGCCAGAAACATATCCAGCAAAATTTGGAGTTACAAAAGTAGGTCTCTGATAAGGCCACCATTCTTCAGCAAGAATCCAACCCACACCAGCTTGATCTGTAGAGGGATTATCAATATAATCATGACCTTTCCAAGAATATACTTTTATCTTTCCTACATTCTCGTCTGAATCACCGGCAAGTAGATCTCCTTCGTTAATAACCTCAATATAACCGGTAATTAAAGGAAGACCATTTGAATTATAATTTGAAAGACTTTGATCAGTGCTTTGACCTAGATCAGCCATATACCTAATTGAAGAAATAGGTCTAACATAATCGTACCATCCTTTTATACCCCAAGCGGTAATAGCAACATCATGCATCACACCACCCAAAATAAAATATGACTTCACATCCCACTCTAAATTTGATAATTCATCGCCAGTGCCTTGAAATTTTTTCTCTAATAATGGATTATCGCTTATGCTATTTAACAGAACAAACCAATGACCAGGTGGGGTTTCAGAATCAGGTCCATCAGCCCAAAATTCTGCCAAAACTCTAGTATAATCTCCTCTCGGAACTATCTGTGTTTCATAAGGTTGATTTGTGACTGGATTTGAGCTATACCCCATTCCATTATCTCCTCCATTAAAATAGTCAAAAAAGGAATTATATTCTGATAAGTTTTCAGGATACGATTCATCAGGAACATTTCCAATATTATTTGGAGAAATATCCCACATTACTCCATCATCTTGCGATAAATGTGATCCCCACACTGAAACCATTGAAAAGGCGTCAATATAATCAAGATCACTCTCTAGATTATCATCGAGTTCAGGAGGTTGACCAGGATCATGGTATACATAATAATTGTTTCCATCTCTAGTGTAAGTTGTCATATCATTCTGATCTAAACCAAATGGATTCACATTCCCCCACTCAGCACCTAAGAATTCTGGAGTGTGTTCATCTAATATGTTCCCACTTTGATCAATGAATACATTTAAAGATAATGGCTGCCATCTATTAGGATTCGTAATAGATGGATTCCCACTTAAGATTGGAACAAGTGGCTCATTAACTGGTTGATAATATTGGTTTACGTAATCTACTTGTTCCATTGCACCATCCTGTAAACCATATGAGATATAGTTTTCTGCAATATAATTACCTAAAGCAATAGGATCTTCACCATTATTATCTATATCATGATTTTCTATATTATAATTTAAGAGACTCATCAAGGTATTGCATTTAGACAATATTGATTGATAGCCTGGAGATTGTGAAAACCTATGTGTTATTATTCTATATGCTGCATAACTTATTGCTGTATTATTATTCTCAACATCAGACAAGGAGTTACTAAAACCATCAAATGGCGCCTCATATCCGTAAACTAAATTTCCCATCAAATACGGAGTTCCTTCAGAATTAACTATAGACCAAGCATCATAGATAGCTGCACTAGTGTGAAATAAATTTCTAGCATGAACGGTTGGTCTTGCTAGATCATTTCTTATGGCCTCAAGTAATACTTCGTTCCATAACCTAGCTATTGAATAATTTGATTCATCATTAACACTTGAAAGTTCAATGCTGACATTAAATTCTACAACATTAGTAGTACAATTATCATCTGAACCTATTATGCTTAAAGAACCTTCTGATTCAATATCCCATCTTACTTCTATTGTAGTAGTTCCTTGACCCTGAATTATTGTGCCATTTGTAACATCCCATAAAAAATTTGTAGAGCTCGTGTCACTATAGCTATATGAATATGTTTCAAGAGGAGCAACTATTTGTGTTCCTTCTATTTGTCCACTAGTTAAATATACACATGAATTATCATCAACTGTAGCATCAGGATTATAATTGCATGAATTTGAGTCAGTACATCCTGGAATTTTATTCGCTGTATTATTATTAACTACTTGAATACCAGAACCCTCAACTATTTTTACTGTTGAATTTACATCAATATTAGTGTAAGTTTCAACTCCAGTGTTAGGCCATGTTACAGAAATAGTGTTTACTAGAGTTGCATCATTAAGCCCAAAATGAATAGGTTGAAGTGATTGATGTTGGAACCCTGATCCGTTATATAGTCTAGTTTGCTGATCATCATTACTGTCTAGTATATTTATAACTGCACCAAGACCATCCCTGTTCGAGGTAGTTCCCTCCAAATGAATCTTTATCCATGCGCCCGATATATCATTATCATAATAAGTGTCTATAGCCTTGTTTTCATAAAAATCTAAGGAGGAATTAATGTTTGTAACCAATAGATCTAAATCACCATCATTGTCATAATCAAAAGAATTAACCGATCTACTATTAGTAGCTATAATTGGTTGATCTGTAAAGATTCCAGTTTGAAATTTCCTTCCTTCGGGTGTAAAAATACTCTGAAAATATTCATTTTTCTCATCATTAAAAAATCCATTTGCTATATATAAATCTTCATATCCATCATGAGTAAAATCAGAAAAAATTGCACCCCATGCCCAATTAGTGTCATATATGTTTACGTCCTCTGACAAATTTGTGAACTGGTCCTCAGAAACGTACTCATTTACAAAAAAACTGTTTTCCTTGATGTTTGTTACTAAGAAATCTGTATCTAAATCATTATCATAATCACAGGTTGCAAGGCCCATGCCATCACGTGGATCTACTACATGATATGATTCAGCTTGATCAACAAATCCACTGCCCTCTTGATTAATTAATAGCGCATTATCCTGATCAAAATCATTGGCTATATATATATCTGGATATTCATCTTCATTTATATACATAAATATTGCAGAGAAACTATTTTTATTTAATATAACTGAGGTTAAATCAATTAATTCAAAAGTCTCATTTCCTAAATTTCTATAGAGCTTATTGTGTGAATATGAATGATAGTCTGAGAGAAAAATATCTAAACGTCCATCTAGGTCATAATCTAACCATAGAGCTCCTGCTATATAACAATCCTCACAAGAAACTTGAAAACCTGCTGATTCAGTTATATTAGTAAAGCTTCCATCTCCATTATTCTTATATAATTCACTCTGAACTGAATTTCCTAAAAATAAATCCGGATACCCATCATTATTGAAATCACCCCAAGATGCAGAAAGGCGATCGCCAAAGTAAAATCCAGAAGGAAGATCAATTTCATGATTTAAATTTTGGTTAATACCGGTTGCAGCAGTTACATCAATAAAATTACCATTATTAGTGTTTTCTAATAATCTACTATCATTATTGCCATCAGAATAATAACTGACTAAAAAAATATCTAGATCTCCATCCTGATCATAATCGGCAACCGCCACCCCATTATTATTATAATATTGATCGAGATCTGATAAAGTTGAAGCATTTCTAAATTGTTGAGAATAAATACTCAAACATAAAAAATACAATAAGAAAAATATTTTGATTTTCATGTTTTGATTACCTAATTAGAAAAATTAAAGTTTTTATTTAATCCTTCATAGAACCCATAAAATGCAGTTAAATATATTGTATAAGATTTATACTTCACAACTCATGTCCATTCCGCAACACTGAGGAGATTTTATTTTACCCTCACAAGTCGGGCAACTTGATATTTGAACTGTAGTTCCATCTTCCAATGTTAGATGACCATTTACAAGAGGTTGATTACATTTTGCACAACTTGCGTTTACAGACATACCGCAATTATTACATTTATATGTTTCCATAATCTATATTTTAGTTATTTCTATTATCGAAATCTTCATCTTCTTTTTGTTTGAATCTATTAATTATTACTATAATTAATAGCACTAAAGCTATACCCCAAATAATTAAGCTCCAATCCATACCTTAATTATTTAAGAGTTACTGCAGTGCCATAGGCTAATACCTCTGAGGCTGCCTGTGTTATAACTGAGGTCGTAAACCTAACATTTACAATGGCATCTGCACCATATTTAGCTGCATCATCCTTCATTCTTTGAAGCGCCTGTTCTCTGGCATCAGCTTGAAGTTTGGTATATTCTTCAATTTCTCCTCCAACTAAATTTTTAAATGCAGCCAGAATATCCCTTCCAACATTTCTAGTTCGAACAGTAGATCCTCTAGCTATTCCCTTTACTTCGGCAATGTCTCTGTTAGGTAATGTCTCTGTAGTTGATAATATCATAATAATAATAAGTTATAAGTTGCCTGTAAATTTATGAAATTAATTCTTAGTATCAATCTTGAACATTGTAGATAACAATATGATAGGATGCCAAGCTTTTGATCTACTGCAATAAATTAAATGCTGAGTACTTTTAGGTTCAAATAGTTCATTAGAAACTCCTTTACTAATTATTTCATCTTTTGGAATTCCATTACCACCTACTCCAGTACTAATTAAATCGGAAGAATAATCAATTTTGGTAACCGGAACTTTCTTAAATCCTAATTCCTTCAAGGCAAAATATCTGTGATGTCCATCAATTATTACATGAGTTTTATGACAACACAATATGGAAGATATTATGTAGTATTCATCAAATGATTTTATGAACTTGGTTAATCTAGTTTTCTTTTTTTTAATAATTTTTTCGTGAGGATTCAATAAATCAATGTCTATTGGCTCAACTCCTTTAATTATATTAGTATCAAATTCAACTGAATACATCTTTAAATATTTTTTCTAAAGATAACAAAAGTTTGAATCTCGATAATAATTTTAATTTTGTATTAGAATAATTTTAAAATAAAAAAAATGGTATCCTTAATTCTAACTATATATTTCTTAATCGTATTTATCTTCTTTATTTTCAGTCTTCAATACAGAGATAAAGTAGATAATATTTTGTCTGAACTTAAAATAAGTACATTTAATGCACTTTGGCTTTCCTATTTAGAGGGGTTGATTATTGGCGGCCTTTCTATATGGTTAATTTTATAAATTTATATTATATGAAAAAAATTATCATACTAATACTTATTGTATTCACTCAAAATATTTTTTCGCAAACTAATTACATTCCAACAGAAGAAAACTTGGAGGCAAGAAAATGGTTCCAAGAAGCTAGATTTGGATTATTTATTCATTGGGGTGTTTATAGTGTTCTTGGGGATGGAGAATGGGTTATGAACAATCAAAACATTTCTATAAATGAATACAAAAAACTCCCATCATTCTTTAATCCTGTTTATTTTGATGCTGAAGAATGGGTATTAATGGCAAAAAATGCAGGCATGAAGTATATAACCATTACAAGTCGTCATCATGATGGATTTTCTATGTTTGATTCTAAAGCATCTAACTACAATATTGTAGAAAAAACTCCTTATGGCAAAGATGTTTTAAAAATGCTTTCTAATGCTTGCAAAAAGCATGGATTAAAATTGTTTTTCTATTATTCACAGCTAGATTGGTTTAGAGATGATTACTATCCTCGTGGAAGAACCGGAAATGGTATATCAGGAAGGGGAACTGGGGACTGGGACGATTACATAGAGTTTATGAAATCTCAACTGACAGAATTATTAACAAATTACGGGGAAATTGGGGGTATTTGGTTTGATGGAGAATGGGATCAAATGGAATGGGATGGAAAAAGATTCGGAAAAAAAATGATGGATTTTAAATTAGATGAAGTTTACAGATTAATTCATGAACTACAACCACAAGCCTTAATAGGAAGCAATCATCATATAGCTCCAAATGCTGGTGAAGATTTTCAAATGTTTGAAAAGGATCTTCCAGGAAAAAGCACAAAATCATTTGCAACTTCCGAAAATGATATAGGAGATCTACCTTTAGAGGTCTGTGAAACTATAAATGGATCATGGGGATTTAACCTTAAAGACAGAAAGCATAAGTCAAAAAAAGAACTTATTCAGTATCTTATTAAATCAGCAGGATATGGAAGTAATCTTCTTCTTAATGTAGGGCCTATGCCAAATGGAAGAATACAGAAAGAGCATATAAATTCATTAAAGGAAATTGGCGTCTGGATAAAAAATAACGGTGAAACTATCTACAAAACGAAAAGGGGACCAATTGATCCATCAGATGAAATAGCCTCAACACAAAAAGGGAATAAAGTGTTTATTCATATTCTTGATTCAAATAAAGAAACATTCTTTATTGAAAATTTTAATCTGAGAATTAAAAACATTTCATACTATAAATCAACAGAAAAAGTTGATTTCATTAAAAATGAATCTGGACTGCTTCTTAAGGTGCCAAACGATAAAAAAAACCCTATAGATACTATTCTAGAATTAGAGATTCATAATTTTTAGAAAATAGTATTTATCTTTGCTTAAACTATGGTAAATGAAAATTGAACAACTATATACCAGTTGTCTAGCTCAAGGAGCATATTATATTTCTTCTGAAGGAGAGGCAGCAATTATTGATCCTTTAAGAGAAAGCCAGCCATATGTTGATAAAGCTGAAAATGACAAAGTCAAAATAAAATATGTTTTTGAAACACACTTTCATGCTGATTTTGTTTCTGGTCATGTTGATTTAGCTAGAAAAACAAATTCTACAATAATATTTGGCCCGGGAGCTAAAACAGATTATCCATGTCATATAGCAAAAGATCAAGAGGAATTTATAGTAGGTAAAATAAAAATTAGAGCCATTCATACTCCAGGCCATACTCCTGAGTCTACAACATACTTATTAATTAATGAAGATGGTAATAATCATGCCATTTTTACTGGAGATACATTGTTTATTGGAGATGTAGGAAGACCTGATCTTGCAATTACAAATAATATAACTAAAGAAGAATTAGCAGGGAACCTATATGATTCACTCAGAAATAAAATAATGACACTTGAGGATAATGTATTAATCTATCCTGCACATGGAGCTGGTTCTGCTTGTGGAAAAAATATGTCTGATGAAACATTTAGTACCTTGGGTGAACAAAGAAAATCAAACTATGCACTTAGAGATGATATGACCAAAGCGGAGTTTATTGGGGAACTATTAGAAGGTATGCCTCCGCCTCCAAGTTACTTTAGACAAAATGCGCTTTTAAACAAGAATGGGTATAACAATTTCGACGATGTTCTTGTCAAATCAAATAAAGCACTAACCATCGATGAATTTAAGAATCATATGGTTTCAAAAAATAGTTTAGTTATAGATGTTAGACATCAAAATGAATTCATAAAAAAACACATTCCAAATTCATTATTTGTTGGTTTAAATGGAAGTTTTGCAACCTGGGTTGGTACCATAATAAAAGATATTCATCAACCTATTATTCTAATTGTAGATAAGGGTAAAGAGGAAGAAGCTATTACCAGACTTGCAAGAGTTGGATGTGACAATTGCTTAGGTTATTTAGATGGAGGAATTTCTGCTTGGGAAAAGAGTGGTAACCCGACTTCTGATTTAGAATCTATTTCAGCAAATAATTTTGTTGAAATGCTAAAGCTCAATAAGATTAATATTTTAGATGTAAGAAAAGAATCTGAATTTGAAACTCAACACATAGAAAGTTCAATAAATTCTCCATTAGCTGAGATTCATGAAAATTTAGATCTTATTAATACTAATGAGAAATCATATGTTCATTGTGCTGGAGGATATAGATCTGTAATAGCTATATCCATTCTTAAAGCAAATGGAATTAATAATTTAATTAATATTGCAGGTGGATTTAATGAAATAAAAAAGACCAACCTAAATGAAAATTGCTATAGATCTGAATTGACTATTAGTAATTAAATTGAATTAATTATTTGATTAAAATCATTAGCATTTAGAGATGCTCCCCCAATCAATCCTCCGTCTACATCTTCTAAAGAAAAAATATCATGAGAATTTGATGGTTTTACACTTCCACCATATAAAATACTTATAGAATTTGCCAATTCTTGAGTATATCTTTCTGAAATGTTATTTCTAATCTTTAAATGCATTTCTTGAATTTGATCTAATGTTGCAGTTTCACCTGTTCCAATAGCCCAAACAGGTTCATATGCTAATATTATTCTACTCCAGGAATCCTCATCCAGATGAAATAGACTATTATTAATTTGATCATATACTATTTCAAAATGATTATTATTTTTTCTCTCCACAATCTCTTCTCCAATGCAAAAAATGATTTTCATGGATGAGGAGATTGCAGCATCAACTTTTGATTTTAGTTGATCATCAGTTTCTTTAAAATATTTTCTTCTTTCACTATGTCCCAGAATGACTGTTTCAATTCCTATGCTTTTTAACATATTTGCTGAAACTTCACCAGTAAAAGCACCACTATCAGAAAAGTGCATATTTTGTGCAATAACTTCAATTTTTGAATCTAATAGCAAATCTTTAGCAATAGATAAATTAGTAAATGAAGGAGCAATCATAACATTTACATCCATTTGCATAGTTTTTTTTAACTCAAGTATAAGAGTCTGTGTTTGATTAAAATCATTATTCATTTTCCAATTACCGGCAACAATTTTATCTCTACTCATAATTAAATTTAATTTTATTAAAATCATTATAATGCCACTTATTGACTATAGTGCCTGACTTAATTTCCAATGCGCCTGGATTGGATCTAATTATTGTCTTTAAAGCAGTTTCATCACAAGTATAAAAATCAAATTCAAAACCAAATTGGTTCTTAACTTCTTCCTGCATATCAATTCCAGAGGCAGTTATACCTATTACCTTGTATCCGTTTTCAATTGCTTGTTTTGATTTTGTTATTAACTCACTACTTTCATCAAAATTTGATTTAGATAAATTATATAAAACAAACATCAAAAGTTTTTCCTCATTTAATAATTCACCTGACATATCTTCTCCATTTAACTCAATGGAAAAATCATGAATTGGTGGTTCATATCCTTTCTTAATTAGTTTTGTTTCAACAGACACAAATTCTCCATTTATATCTGGATATTCTCCAGTACTAGAAATTATTTCCTCTGTACCATTCACAACAAATTTCCAATCATAATTCCATATATCTTTTGGAGCATCATCAGGAACAACCATATTATCAATTATGTTTGCTTGTATATTATAAGGCCTAAAATCAATCATGGGTAAATGCTCAATAACTCTATATACTATTGAACTGCATATAATTAAAGAAATAGCAGAAACAATTATTTGATTTTTAAAATTAATTATAGGCTTAATTAATTCTATTTTGTAAAATATAATTAATATAAAGGATAGAAGGAAAACGTCCTTAGTGAAAGATTCCCATGGAGTTAATGGAATTGCATCTCCGAAACATCCACAATCCGTTACTTTATTATAATATGCAGAATACCAAGTTAGAAATGTGAACCAAATAATCATTAAAAGCATAACCCATATAGTTAACTTAGGTTTAAATCCTATTAGTAAAAAAAGACCTAGCAGAACCTCAAGAATAACTATAATAATAGCTAGAGCTAAAGTATAAGGGAGTAAAAAATCAATATCAAATACAGTTGGGCCAAAATATTCTTCAAGTTTAAATGAAAACCCGATTGGATCATTAATTTTAACTAAGCCTGAAAAAATAAATAATGACCCTACAAATATTCTTAAAATATTAACTAAAATTTTCATACTACTTATCTAAATGAATTAGTGCAAAAACAGCATAATTTATCATATCTCTATAATTAGCATCGATTCCTTCACTCACGAGTGTTTTACCAGCATTATCCTCTATTTTTTTTATTCTTAACAATTTTTGCATTATTAAATCAATTAAAGAACTTACCCTCATTTCTCTCCAAGCTTCTCCATAATCATGATTCTTGTTAAGCATTAAATTTTTTGTATTTTCAGAAATTTCATCATATAAAACTAAAGATTCAGCTAAATCAATATCCGGCTCTTCTGAAACTCCTTTATCGAGTTGAATTAAAGCCATTATAGAATAATTTACGATACCGATAAATTCATCAGATTGTCCCTCATCAATTTTTCTTACATTGTTTTTTTGTAATTCTCTAATTCTTTGTGCTTTTATAAAAATTTGGTCAGTTAAAGACGATAATCTTAAAATCCTCCATGCACTTCCGTAATCTTTCATTTTCTTATGAAAAAGCCCCCTACAAGTTTTAATTACAGTATCATATTGTTTTATTGTATTTTGCACTATAATTTCAAAATTTACGTAAATTTCGATTAAATATTTTTAATGTTCAAAGAATAAAGATTAAAATTTATATAGCTATAATTAATGACTATTAACTGCGCAGGAAAACTAGTAGATTTATCGACACCAAAAATTATGGGTATACTGAATGTCACTCCAGACTCATTTTATGATGGAGGAGTGCACAACTCAGACAAAAAAATATTGAAACACGTTGAAAAAATGTTAAATGATGGGGCAGTATTTATAGACATCGGTGCTTATAGTTCAAGGCCTAATGGAATAAATGTTGATGAAAATGAAGAATTAAATAGAGTTGTTCCAGCATTAGAATTAGTAATTAATAAATTTCCGGAGACTATAATTTCAATAGATACATTTAGAAGTAAAGTTGCTGAAACTTGTTTAAATTCTGGTGCTTCAATAATAAATGATGTATCTGCAGGTGAAATAGATAAAAAAATGATGGAAATTGTAGGCAAATATAACGTTCCATACGTAATGATGCATATGAAAGGAAATCCACAAAATATGATAAAGAAAACTAATTATGATGACATGCTTAAAGAGATCATAAAGTATTTCTCAAAAAAAATAAATCAAGCAGTATCCTATAAGATAAATGACATGATTATTGATCCCGGATTTGGTTTTGCAAAAGATCTGAAGCAAAATTATAATCTACTAAGTAATATGGATCTACTAAAAATACTTGAGAAGCCGATTATGGTTGGTATTTCTAGGAAATCAATGATTTATCAGTCATTAAAAACTAATGCTAAAGAATCTTTAAATGGGACGACTGTTCTCAATACAGTATCTTTAATAAAGGGTGCTTCTATTTTAAGAGTTCATGATGTAAAAGAAGCAAATGAGTGCATTAAATTAATAAATGCACTAAATAAACAAGGCTAATTCTAAGAATCCTTTTTATTCAATTATTTTATAATTATACGTATCTTTAACAGCGTATTATGGAGTTTTTTAAGGAAATACTTGATTTTGGAATTGTCGAATTTGCCGATATTATTCTTGTTGCAATTTTATTGTATTATGCATACAAACTTCTTAAAGGAACTGTTGCAATAAATATCTTCCTAGGAATTATTCTTATCTACTTAGTATGGCGTATTACTGCATTTATAGAAATGGATTTACTTTCAAGTATAATTGGTGGATTTATGAGTGTAGGTATTATTGCACTAATTGTTGTATTCCAACCAGAGATTAGGAAATTTTTATTAATGATTGGTTCAACAAATTTTGCAAAAAAAGGATCTGTATTGGATAGAGTGAATTTTCTTAGAGGAGGACAAGATATTAATAAAAACACAACTAACATTAAATCTATTATTTCTGCCTGTACAAATATGAGTATTTCAAAAACTGGTGCTATTATAGTCATAGAAAGAAATAATAACCTAAACTTTTTAGAAGATACAGGTGATGAAATGAATATAAAAGTTACTCAGCCAATTATAGAAAGTATATTCTTTAAAAATAGTCCTTTACATGATGGGGCAATTATTGTGTCCAATAATTTTATTAAAGCTACAAGGGTAGTACTGCCAATAACTAATGAAAAAATGATTCCTAATAAATATGGTCTTCGTCATAGAGCAGCAGTTAGTATAACAGAAAAAACGGATGCATTAGCAATTGTAGTTTCAGAAGAAACAGGCAAGATTTCATATATTAAAAATGGTGAATTCAAAAACTTCAAAGATTCAGAAGATCTAGTTGGTTTAATTAAAAAAGATTTATATTAAACTAGTTCCATATTTTTTTGACTTTTTAATTGAGTATCATAGAGTTTTTTATAAAATCCATTAATTTTAAGAAGTTCCTGATGCGTTCCCTGCTCAACAATCTCTCCTAAATTCATTACAATTATATTATCTGCATTTCTAATTGTACTTAGCCTATGGGCAATAACTAAGGAAGTTCTATTGTCAGTCATTTTTTCTATTGCTTTTTGAATTAAAATTTCAGAGTCTGTGTCTATAGATGAAGTAGCTTCATCAAGAATTAAAATTCTTGGATCAGTAACATATGCCCTTAAAAATGAAATTAATTGCCTCTGACCTGTGGATAGCATTATGCCTCTTTCACGAACATTATAGTTATAACCATTTGGAAGTGTTTTTATAAAATCATGGACTCCAATTTCAGCTGATGCTCTTTTTACCTGATCAAATGAAATATTACTATTATTTAAAGTAATATTATGTAGAATTGTATCTGAAAATAGATGAACATCTTGTGATACAAAACCAATTTGATTTCTTAACGATGAAAGAGCAAATTCTTTAATATTAGTGCCGTCAATTAATATATCACCAGAATTAATCTCATAAAATCTATTAATTAAATTAATAATAGTTGATTTTCCGGCGCCTGTTGAACCAACAATAGCAGTAGTAGTTCCAGCTTTTATTTCAAAAGAGATATTCTTTAATACAATCTCAGATTCATTATATGAGAAATTGATATTTTTAAATTGTATATCTCCCCTTAAATTATTAGCTATTTTATTTCCTGATTCATTGATGTTGGATTCT
>Ga0209753_1000380_pt1 | contig 18508 bp, 17 predicted proteins | sample METZYME_3_550m_FD_187550 | JGI IMG/M metagenome (GOLD analysis project Ga0209753, IMG submission 187550) | Marine microbial communities from oxygen minimum zone in mesopelagic equatorial Pacific - METZYME_3_550m (SPAdes) (version 2) | ecosystem: Environmental > Aquatic > Marine > Oceanic... | reverse complement strand
CCGGACCCTGGCCGAGGCGGCGCTCCAAGCACGACTCGTGGGTGAACCGCGTGAGCTATTTGCCGCACGGTTGCATGCAAGTGGAAAACTTCCGGCAGGCACCCCCGGCAATCTATTGTTGGAAGCAGTGTGGCAGCAGGTATCCGAATTGGTGCCGCGCCTAATGATGCTTTTGCCGAACGTCAATCTGGAGCCAGTCATGGTAGATGCCATGGTAGGCGGCATACGGTTGCAGACAAGCCTGGATAACGTGACCAGTGAAGGATTGATTGGCCATAGCGTCGGGAAACCCAGCCCGCACGATCTCTTGAAATTCTGGTTGTCTCATCTGGCTCTGAACATTTCGGCGGGCGTGGGGGCAGGCTCCAGTCGGATGTTGACGCCAGACAAGACCGTGACATTTAGTCCGGTGAACAATGCTTTGGAAATCCTTGGGGACCTGGTTTCGCTTTATCGAGAGGGGATGACTCAGGCGTTGGCATTTTTCCCACGTTCTGCTTGGGCGTACATCGCGACCACCGGTGATCCAGAGACGGCTTCTGCAAGAGCGTGGCAAGGTTCGGAATACAAGGTGGGTGAGGGAGACAATATGTATTACGCCCTCGCCTTTCGGGACACTTGGAATAATGTGTTGGCGGGTGAGTTTCCAAGATTAGCCGCGAGAGTCTATGGCCCGTTGCGTGACCACCTGGCCGAAGAAAACACGTGGTGAGTTTGCGGCCACTTGATGTTTCCACTGCCCCACTTAGGGGTATGAACCTGGTTGAGGCCGCCGCTGGCACCGGCAAGACTTGGGCCATCACGTCGCTTTACCTTCGCTTGCTGCTAGAACACCGCCTAACCGTCTCCAACGTGCTGGTTGTGACCTACACGCGTGCCGCAACCCGCGAGTTGCGAGTAAGAATTCGTAAGCGCCTGCGCCAAGCGTTGAATGCTTTCGAATCTGGCCTTGTGAACGGCGACGCGGTACTACAAGCGCAGTTGGAAAATTGTGTCGATCACACCCAGGTTGTTGGATATCTGCGTCGCGCATTAGCGGATTTCGATGAAGCGGCAATTTTCACCATCCACGGGTTCTGCCAGAGAGTGCTTGCCGATGGCGCTTTTGAAAGCTCGATGCCGTTCGAATCAGAACTCTTGGTGGACGAATCAGAGGCACTCGACGAAGTAGTAAATGATTTCTGGCGTAGAGAGATCTACCCCGCTGGATGCCTTTGGGTCAGCTGGCTGCAGAATCGAGGAGTTTCTACACCAGACGACCTACTCGACATGCTGATTAATTTGACTGGAAAGCCGTACCTCAAGATTGAACCGTTACCCGAGCCCACGCGGCAGACGTCCTTCGAAGATGCATTACAGGAAACGTTTAAAAGGGTTGCTAGCCTATGGGCAACGGAGCGCGCGACGGTGGTCACAATACTTGAGACTGACCCGGGGCTGAATCGAAGGTCCTATCCGCCCCGCCGAGTACCCGAATGGGTAGGTCAGATGGACGTACTGTTTGCGGGCAGTACATTCGATTTTCATCAGTGGAGAGCCTGCAAAGCTTTTACGCGCTTCCAAGCATCGATTCTTAGCAGCGATAAGTCGCTTCGAAAGGGCGCGAAAGCGCCCCAGCTTGGGTTTTTCGATGCTTGTGACGAGTTGGTCGGATGCTTTAAAGATCTGGACCAGGTCTACGAAAATCAGTATGCGACATGGCGGCGCAATCTTTTCGACTACGTCACCAACGAGTTGCCGCGGCGTAAGGCGGAACGCCACCAGTTGTCCTATGACGATTTACTCGTCAACTTGCAAACGGCCTTGTCGGGACCTCGTGGTCAGGTGCTTGCTGAACGTTTGCGCTGCGATTATGCCGCTGTCTTGTTGGACGAATTCCAGGACACTGATCCCGTGCAGTACGACATCTTCCGCACGATATATGCTGGTACTGAACAGCCAGTTTTTATGGTGGGCGATCCCAAGCAATCGATCTATTCTTTTCGGGGCGCGGATATCTTTGCTTATCTGGGCGCTCGAGCGGATGCGACCTGTAAATACACTCTCGATCGAAACCACAGGTCAGTACCCGGTCTTGTAAATGCGGTGAACGCCCTATTCAGGCAGCGTCAGAACAGCAGTGCATTTTTATTTGATGATATTCAATTCAATCCTGCCGTGGCGTCGGCTGATGTCTCGGAACTCAGTGAGCATAATGAAGATGTCATGCCGCTTGTGATCTGGCCGGTTCTTCGCCAAGGTTCGGATAAACCGGTGCCCAAGTACCGCGCAACAGCAACTTGTGCTGAGGCAGTCGCAGCAGAAACTGTTCGTCTCTTGTCGATGCCGGCCAAACTGGGAGACAGACTGTTAGCGCCCAGTGACATCGCGATATTAGTACGTACCCATCACGAGGGGCGCGCAGTAGAAGAGGCTCTACGCGACGTTCAGGTGCCAACGGTACGCCTCGTCCAGGAGAGTGTCTACGCTACGGAAGAAGCGATGGAACTTGAGCGGATACTGGCTGCTGTGGCCCAGCCAACTAGGGAGCCATTGGTCCGTGCGGCCCTGGTGACAGATTTACTTGGCTACGATGTTGATGATATTTCGTCCCTGTCCCAAGGTGGCACACCTTGGGATGATCGGTTGGAGACGTTCCATCGCTATCATGAACGTTGGCGCAAGTCCGGGTTTATGTGCATGTTCCGTGATCTCGCCGCAACCGAGAGCATTTTCCAACGACTTCTGGGCGATGTGCAGGGTGAGCGTCGAGCGACAAACTTACTGCACCTTGCTGAGAGAATCGAAGCGATGTTTGGCCGACACCATGACATACCTACGGTGCTCAAATGGTTCTCGGCTGTGCGTGATCGTCCCCCGCTTGGAGATGAGGAATCGCTATTGCGGTTGGAAAGCGATCAGGATCGTGTCCGGATCGCGACCCTGCATGCCAGCAAAGGTCTGCAGTTTCCTGTGGTTTTCATGCCATTCGCCTGGGGTGGAGGTTTACGCACACCTCGGCGCGAACAATTTATTTTCCATGGTGTGGGGCAACCCCACCAGGCAACAGTAGATTTTGGTTCCGCCAAATTTGAAGAGCACCTATCGCAAGCCTGTAACGAAGAGTTGGCAGAGAACCTAAGACTCTTGTATGTCGGGCTGACCCGAGCACAAAGTCGATGCTACATCGCCTGGGGAGCGGTGAATGAGGCCGGCACCTCCGCATTGGCATGGCTGTTGCATCGACCATTACGGGATCCGGCGGTGGACGACAGCGATGCCCTAGCCAACCACTTTTCCTCACTGACTGACGACGATCTGATGGCTGCGTTAGGAAACCTAACCACACTTGCCTCAGGTCACATCACGGTCGCCGAGCTTCCCGTTGTCGATACCGAATCGTTGCACTTGGGCGCCACCCGCAGTGGCAAACTGATGGCCCGTGACGCCCAACGTCGAGTCACCCAAGCTTGGCAGTTGACGAGCTTCAGCGCGTTGACTACGGGTCACGATACCGACCTGCCAGATCACGATGCCAGGATAATCGGTACGATCCCTTTTGATGATAAGAGCCCCACGGGCATTTTTGCGTTTCCCCGAGGTCCTCGCGCGGGTACTTGTCTTCATCAGATATTCGAAGAGATCGATTTTGTGGCCACAAAGGAAACGGCAAGGCAGGCCACTGTAAAACGTGCATTGGAAGCACATGGTTTTGCCAGCCACTGGGTGGATGTGGTCGACACGATGTTGGAGAAGGTACTTCGCACTCCGCTTGATGATTCAGGATCGCTCTACCTGTCACAGGTCAAGAGGTCATGCCGGGTAGACGAAATGGCCTTTTACTTCCCACTGCTGGAACTGCGTGCGGCGGATCTTAGACGGCTTCTGTCCAAGCACAATTTTGGCGGCAACAACATCACACCAGAGGGTATCGCGCAAATCGACTTTAAGCCCGTGTCAGGTTTTATGCACGGTTACATCGATCTAGTATTCGAGACAGATGGTCGATTTTATATCGCAGATTACAAGTCCAATCACCTCGGGAATCATGTTGATGACTACCGACCCGAGGCGCTCGCGACCGCTATGGTTCACCAGCAGTACACCCTGCAGTACTTGGTGTACACACTCGCGGTTCACCGATTTCTTGGGCAGCGAGTGGCGGGTTATGACTACGACCGACACTTTGGTGGCGTGTATTACCTTTTCCTTCGCGGCATGGATCCTGCCCGCGGGGGTAATGGCGTTTTCTTTGATCGACCATCACGCCAGCTGGTAGAAGCGGCAGATACGCTGCTGGTGGGCAATCGTTGAACGTAATGCTGCAACAGCTTCATGCGGCCTGGCATCAGGGGCAGCTCAGTGATGTTGCGTTACATTTCGCTGGTCTTATTGCACGTCTTGATCCTGTCGCCGACGAAAACGTGCTGCTCGGTGCGGCACTGACCAGTCAGTACGCCGTTTCGGGTGAAGTGTGTATGAATCTGAGAGAGATCGCTGGCACATCGGTGCTGGTGGGTGCAGACGGCGCTGAAATCATCGCGCCTAAGTTGTCGTCATGGCTGACTTCACTTCGACGCTCCAGTGTAGTCGGCATCAATGATGCGTACCAGCCATTGGTGCTGGAAAACGACGATCGCCTGTACCTGTATCAATACAGGAATTTGGAAGCGCGTCTTGCGAGTGCATTGCGCTCGCGCGCTGAGGCGCCAGATTTTAATGTAGATCCTGCTCAACTGAACCGAGCGCTCTCCGTTGTCTTTCCAGTGGTTGCCGAAGCAATGGAGCAACGCGAAGCCGCTGTGTTAACTGTTCGCCGACCCTTCGCAGTGATCAGCGGGGGCCCGGGCACAGGCAAAACCACCACCGTGGTACGTGTTTTGGCATTGCTCCAGGAATTAAATATCGTGGTGCCAGACCGGGTCGCTTTGTCCGCGCCAACTGGTAAGGCCGCGGCGCGTCTGCGAGAAGCCGTGGCCCAGGCGTCTACTGGATCGGAGTTGCTTGATGTATCGCCGCTGGGCGAAGCAGTAACCCTGCACCGGTTGCTAGGATGGCGCAGTGGCGGCAGGCCACCGACATATGGGGCTAATAGAGCAATCCCCTACGATGTCGTGGTCGTGGACGAGGCTTCAATGGTGGACCTGGCGCTGATGACACGGTTGCTAGAGGCACTTCCCGCAAAAGCCCGTTTAATTCTGCTGGGCGATCGGGATCAGTTGTCGTCGGTAGAAGCTGGTGCTGTGCTTGGCGATATATGCGCCGCAGCGGAAAGTAAACCGTTAGTGGGTTCTGTCGCACGGTTGGGCCACGGCTGGCGGTTTACACCGAACAGCCAGATTGGCCGCCTGGCGACTGCTGTTACAAATGGTGATACCAACGAAGCTCTTGCAACATTGTCTAAGTCCGGCCAATCGGACGCAATCATGAGACCTGTGGCGAAGCGCACCGATCTTGTGGATCTTCTGGAAGAGCATTGTCTGGACGTTTATGCCGAGGGGTTACGTCTGGCCGCGACAGGTGCACCAGCCGAGGCGGTATTCAACAGTATCTCTCGGCTGCAGTTATTGGCGGCACATCGAATCGGTCCAGGTGGAGTGCACGAATTGAATCAACAGGTAGAAAAGCAGCTTACTCTTAGAGGCTTACTGCGCCCGGGAGACACTTGGTACCCCGGCCGTCCCGTGCTGGTAACGCGTAATGATTACAACCTGCGCCTTTTCAATGGTGATATTGGCGTTGTGTTGCCGGACCCAGATCAGCCAGAGCGACTGAAAGCAGTTTTCGCCCAATCCGAAGGTGGTTGGCGCGCTATAAGTCCGGGACGTTTGCCCGAGCATGAAACGGCTTACGCCATGACAGTACACAAATCACAGGGCTCGGAGTTCAATTGTGTCATTATGGTATTGCCGGAGAGGGCGTCGCTTTTACTGTCACGCGCGCTTCTTTACACTGCTATTACCCGCGCGACAGATCGACTCGAAATCTGGGGGAGTACCGAAATACTAGAGGAAGCGATCCGCCGTCGAGTGCGTCGTGCCTCGGGACTTCGGGATCGTCTTTGTTCTGTGGGCGTTACCTAAAACAGCAGGTTTAGATTTTGACGAAGAAAATATACCTGGCAGCGCAGGTGCGCCGGTTGATCAAGCGCTTTGAATTTCTCGGGGACGGAGGTGAGCAAGCCAGTGTTTTTCCCAGATACGAAACCCCCGGCTGATCACAAACACCAGAATCATATAGAAAACCATCGCAGTTAAGAAGCCTTCATACGCGAGGTAATACCGACCATTTAACCAGCGACCCACACCCAGGATATCCTGCAACGTGATGGTACTGAGGACAACCGAACTGTGCAGCATAAAGATCACTTCGTTCGAATAGGCCGGCAGCGCACGACGAAAAGTGCTCGGCAATACGATTCGCCACATCAGTCTAAATTGTGACATGCCACAGGCTCTGCCCGCCTCGATTTCTCCACGCGGTGTGTTTTCAATTGCGCCACGAAGGAACTCGGCAGTATAGGCGGACGTGTTGAGACTGAACGTAATGAGTGCGCACCACCACGCTTTGGACAGGATGGGATCCCATAGGAAGCTTTCCCGCACGAAGTCGAACTGCGCCAGACCGTAGTACACCAGGTAGACCTGTACCAGCAGCGGTGAGCCCCTAAAAAAATATGTGTAACTCCAGATGGGACCATTAAAGATTGGATGTTTGTAGGCGCGCGCGATTGCTAGGGGAATCGACAACACACCACCGATGAGAAGTGATAGGAATGTAATTTCAAGCGTTAACAGCGTGCCGTACAAAAATTTATCGATGTGATCAGCGACGAGCACAAAATCAAACGGGGAATGATTCTCACTGACATAGGCAAGATACTCCCAAAATGTCCGGCTCGATGATTCGGCCATTACATCAAGTCCGCCGCACCCCAATACTGTATCGCCGGTCCAGCCAACGGAGGCCGGCGTCAGAAATTGCAGTGAGGATCAGGTAGATAATCAGCACAGCGAACATGAACGTGAAAGACTGAGCGGGGCGGAAGGACCGTGCAGCTGTCGATGCATTCCAGACCAGGTCGTGCAGGCCGATTACGGAAACCAGCGCAGTGGCTTTAACCAAGACAAGCCAATTGTTGGTAAAACTGGGCAGGGCATGGCGGATCATCTGGGGCCAGGTGATCCTATAAAAGATCGTGAAAGGCATCATGCCGCAAGAGATGCCGGCTTCAATTTGCCCGCGCGGTATCGCAAGGATGGCGCCACGAAAAGTTTCAGTCATGTACGCCCCGAATACAAAACCGATCGATGCGATCCCGGCTGTCAGCTGATTGATCTCGACATAATCCCAAAGACCGGTGGCACTGCCGAGATCATTGACAATCTGTTGTCCGCCATAGAACAGCAGCATCATCAGCACGAGGTCGGGAACGCCTCGGACAAGCGTGGTGTAGCCTGTCGCAATGCGCTGTGAGACTGGGTTTTTCGCCAGCTTGGCCGAAGCACCAATCAGACCTAGAACGACAGACAGGAATAAAGAACCGATAGCCAGTTGTATCGTGACCGCAGTGCCTGCGAGCAGCAGGACGCGGTATTCCCAGATCAACTCCATGAGGCAGGGCAGAAAAATAGAACGGGCCCCGTGGGGCCCGTCCAGACTACCGTCAGCTTAAGTAAATTAGCCGGCGCCGTAAATATCGACTGCGAAGTACTTGTCATTTATAACCTTGTAGGTGCCGTCTGCCCGTATGTCTTGGATGGCTTTGCTGAGCGCATCGCGCAGTGCAGAGTCTTCCTTACGAATCGCAAAGCCAGCACCTACGCCTTGACACTCGACATCGTCAAGCGCGTCTCCTAGAAAATCAAAGTCCTGGCCTACATCGAGGACTAGAAAACCCTCATATGCTTGCAGTGAGTCAGACAGCTGGGCATCGAGTCGGCCTGATCCAAGGTCTTGCCACACTTCGTCTTGAGTCGCATACAAGACCAGTTCAGCCCCGGGGTAGAGTTTCTCGGCAGAACACTGGTGCGTTGTGGCACGTTGTACGCCCAGACGCTTGCCGTCGAGACCCGCAGCAGTGCCTTCAAACCCTGGGTTCTTTTTGGCAACCAACTTGGCAGGTGTGTTGTAGTACTTAACGGTAAAGTCGACTTTTTTCTTGCGCTCTTCCGTGATCGACATGGATGCAATAATGGTGTCGAATTTTCTGGCCAGCAAGGCTGGAATCATGCCATCCCACTCTTGTTCTACCAGTACACATTCTCGGTCCAGTCGTTTGCAGACTTCATGCGCGAAATCGATGTCGAAACCCTTCAGCGTACCGTCTGCCTCCTTCCACGAGAATGGAGGGTATGCCCCTTCCACACCAACACGGAGCGCGTCCGCATTAACACTGGTGACTGCTAAAGCCAGTAGGCCGGCGACCGCAAGACCCGCAAGTTTCTTGAATTTCATTACTCTTACCTCCTTTGGTTTTATAGTGTTCCTAGGTCAATTGTACAGCGGGAAAAGATGTCAGCAACCCGGGCTAGTGCAGGGCGTTCGACAAAAACTGCCTAAAACGTTCGGATTCCGGATTGCCAAACATTTCCTGCGGGGGCCCTTCGGATTCAATCAGTCCTTCGTGCAGAAAAATTACTTTATTTGACACCTCACGAGCAAACCCGATTTCGTGGGTGACAACAATCATGGTTCGGCCTTCGTCCGCAAGGCTGCGCATCACGCGCAGGACTTCGCCGACGAGTTCCGGGTCAAGTGCTGATGTGGGTTCGTCAAACAGCATGACCTTCGGCTCCATCGCGAGGACGCGCGCAATCGCTGCCCGCTGCTGTTGACCGCCAGAGATATGGGCTGGGTAATAATCCCGCCGGTCGTACATCCCTACTTTGTTAAGGACGTTTTCAGCTTTATCTCTGGCTTCCTTTTTCTTCATTTTAAGAACGTGAATTAAAGCTTCAGTCACGTTCTCCATCACCGTCATATGTTCCCAGAGATTGAAGCTTTGAAAGACCATGCCAAGTTGCGAACGAATCCGGGCGACCTGCTTCATATCCGCTGGTGCAGGGTCCCCCCGTCGGTCAGTAGTCATCTGGATCGTCTCTCCATGGACCGTGACGTCTCCGGAATTCGGGACCTCCAACAGGTTGATACAGCGAAGAAGTGTGCTCTTGCCTGACCCCGATGCGCCCAGCATTGAAATCACGTCACCAGTCTGTGCGACCAGAGATACGCCGCGCAGCACTTCGACATCACCGAAGCTTTTATGTAAGTCTTCAACAACAAGTGCGGGATCCGTTGCGGCAGAGTGTTCCAATGAAATTCGACAGACCTTTGTTAGGGGGGTACCTAACGTTAACAAGATTTCCTACTGGGCTACAATCGTTTTCGCCGCATTTTCTTACAGGTGCGCGCCCGGTATGGGTTGATTATCGGAACGAGATGCTTCTTTAGCCGCTATAGAGAGAAAAATTCCAACAATGATGATCAGGGCGATTCCCAGCCACGCCCAGGAGCCCGGGAGATCGTTAAATAGCCAGTACCCCAGTACCACCTGCATGATAATTTCCGCATAGAGGTATGGCGCGAGAAGCGACGCGTCTCCGTACTCGAATGCCCGAATCAGCAGCATATGACCGGTAGCTCCGATCAAGCCGATTGCCAGCATCAGGGCCAAGTCAGTCGCGGTTGGTGTGACCCAGATAAACGGCATGATGGCTGTCATCACTAAGAATCCGCCTACAGACTGGTACGACAGCGCAACGAGCGGTGCCACTTCCCCCGCTAAGAGGCGATTTGATAGAAAAAACACGGAAAAAAACACTGATGCTGCGAGCGCGAGCAGACTGGCCCAGTGAAAAGTCTCAAAGCCTGGGCGAACAATCATTAGCACTCCAATCAAGCCCACTCCTGCCGCAAGCCAACGACTGGCTTGGACTTGTTCTCTAAGCACTAAAGCAGAAAGCGCAACAATGATCACAGCATCAAAAAAAAGCAGGGCAATAGCGTCGGCCAGAGGGATGTACTTGATTGCTGCCCAGAAGCAGACGGTGGCCGCAAGCAGAAACAACCCCCTGCCCACCTGTAAGAACGGTTGTTTGGTAACAAAAGAGATTGGGTTATGTCGCCAAAGAGCTAACGGCGTTACCACGAGAAAATGGAAAAAGAATCGCGCCCACACCAGTTGTAGAATCGGGTACCGAGCACTCAACAGCTTGGCAATTGCATCCATGAATGGGACCACCAGCATGGCCGTGACGATCAGGGCGATTCCAATGGTGGGGTTCCGTGATGGCAGTTGTGGCATGAGGAGTTAAGATCTTTTGTATCGAATAATAGCCGGCGTATCATACTCGAGGGACAACAGACGGTTGTCGTTCACAAAGCTTACCGAACTATGTCGAAAACTCTGGTTTGCTGGAGCTGTGGTTATTCCACAGCAGAACATCCAATGCCTTTGTCAACCTATGCGGCGTGCGCCTCGTGTAATACTCAGTTGCACGTCTGCCGGATGTGCAAGAATTGGAATCCAAAACTGCGGGTAGGTTGTAACGAAACGCGGGCGGAAGACGTCAGTGCTCGAGATAGCGCAAATTTCTGTGAATGGTTTTTTCTTAATCGCGATGCCTTCCATTCGACAAACAAGGAACGGGAGACACAATCAGCGTACACACAACTGGACACACTTTTCGAAAACGATGGGATGACTTCTGACACAGTAAGCACAAAGCAACACAACCGTCAGGAACTGGAAAACCTATTTAATAACGATCCGGGCGAGGTCGATGAGGAACATCCTCCGGAATCAGATCAGAAAGACGCTTAATTTGTTTTCCATCTGCCGTAAAGTTTTCCGGTTTTAACCACGTTTCGAAGGCTACTTTCATACGCGGCCATTCGTGATCCAGAATCGAGAACCAGGCCGTGTCCCGGTTGCGGTTTTTGTACATCGTAGCTTGGCGGAATATGCCCTCAAAAGTCATCCCCAGCCGTTCCGCGGCTTGGCGCGAAGCGGCGTTTAGAGCATCACATTTCCATTCATAACGGCGGTAGCCGAGCTCCTCAAATACCCTTCTCATCATGAGATACATCGCTTCCGTCCCGGCCGGCGTTTTTTGAAGCATTGGCGCGTAGTTGATGTGACCGACTTCAATAACGCCGACAGTCGAATTGACTCGAAGATAGCTGGCGACCCCCAGCGCCTTCTCGCTTGATTGATCAATGATCGCGTGGAACAGCGGGTCGGAGCCAAGACACGACTTTTCGATCCAGCGAGTCAACGCTGCCGTGTTTTCGAAAGGCCCATAAGGCAAATAACTCCAAATCCGGTTTTCAGTGTCCTCGGAAAAGGCTTCGAATAACGCATCACCGTGCTGTTGGGGGCCAATCGGCTCTAGACGACACCAAACGCCCAACATTGACGCATGCGGTGGGGCCAATGCTGGTTTCCAGTTAGGTACCGAAAAACCGATGGGCAGCCCTAGGGAATTTCGATCCGTTTTTCTGAATCGATTCATCGCCGTGTCAGGGCTCCTCCTCATTATTGACTTAGCTTGTTTTCCCGATCAACACGGGTCATGAGGAAAAACCGGCAACCGTTACGATGTTTGAAACGGTTTCATTAATGTCAATGCCCGCTGATTACGGCGTGCAACGGTTTTGTTTCTTCAAATGCGGCTTTCTGTTCAGGGGTTGCGTCCGCTTGATAGCTCTTTTTCCATTTTGCGAATGGCATGCCATAGATGTGTTCACGTGCCTGATCGTAATCAAGGGCAACCTCTCGGTCTCCAGCGGCTGCGAGATACCATTTTGCGAGGCAGTTCCGGCAAAACCCAGAGAGATTCATGAGATCAATATTTTGCACGTCGGCCCGGCGTTGCAGGTGTTTTACCAAGCCACGAAAAGCGGCGGCTTCAATTTCAATACGAGTCTTGTCATCCATAAGAATTCCCAATAGGTATTCGGTAGTCGTTGCCTAGTTTTTTGGGTTGCACATGCTAGCACAGCGTTTTGGGGCAGCCCCTGTTACCCACGCCAGGGTGTCGACTTCGGACCGTAGCAATTGTCAGCCAATAAACCTGTGCAATAAGGCGCCGGGAACGAGTGGGCAGTAATTGCGTTTGTCGATTGTCATATTAATTTGGTTTGGCGTGGGGATTGGGGCCCATCGCATCGGCTCGGTAATTATCAGTCGATCGTCAACGCTCGTAGGATTCTCGTTGCGCTGCTGGAGTTAATGGCACCAGGTAAGCGAGCGGGTCAGGCAGAATTTTCGCTCGCGCACCGGCCAGAGTGTCGCTGCCCGCATAACTGACGGCGGAACGGAGATGTCCTCGAATTCGGTGCAGGATATCCGTCACACTGCCTTTATACGGGACCTGCATCTCTTGACCTTCGGCCGGGGTATTAAGCGCGCTGTCGAGAGCGTCGTTGTCCGGTGTTTCATAGAGTGATTCAAGCACGGCCTCCGGTGACGTCATTCCGCGGTAGATTTTCTTCTTTGTGTGTGTTGCAGGATCTTCAATGACCCGGCCCGGCGCTTCATCTGTACCCGATAGAGCGCTGCCAAGCATGACGGTGTCAGCACCACAGGCGAGGGCAAGAAAAATGTCTTTGTCATATCGGACACCGCCATCCGCCATGATTGACATTTCACCGCCCACAGCACACCAGACTTCGCGAATGGCCTGTAATTGTGGAATGCCGGCTGCTGTTTCTAGGCGAGTGCGGCATCCACGTCCAGGACCAACCCCTACCTTGACGCCATCGGCACCAAGGGCCTGCATAAACCGTGCTCCTTCACCAGTGGCAACGTTGCCGGAGATCAAAGGTATTTCGGGGAAACGCGTCTTTAACGATTCAATGGCCTTTTCGAGGACGACAGAGTGCCCGTGTGCAATGTCCACGAAAAAGCAGTCGACGCCTGCGCCGGCTAGCTGGTCGGCCCGTTCGATGTAATCTCCGGTGCACCCAATGGCGGCTGCAACCAGCAGCCGACCTTTGGAGTCTTTGCTGGCATAGGGACGTTCTCGGAGAAAACGAAGGTCCTTTCGCGTAATCAGCCCCTGAATCTGCCGGCCGGTATCGACGAGAGGCAGACGTTCGATGCGACCTTCGAACATGATTCGATCTGCATCGTCGGCGCTGACTAGGTACGGCGCAGTTTTGAGTTCATCGAACGGGGTCATGAACTCTTCCACGGGACGTTGATCAGACTCTCTCTGCCAAGGGATGTCCCGGCGGGTCAGAACCCCAGCCAGTATATTGCTGCCGGGAGTGGTTTCAATCAGGATGCCGTTGATATTGTGTTGCCGAGCGAAGGCTCTGGCTTCGCCAATGGTGGCGTGAAGGGGAAGGCGAAGAGGATTTTCGATAATAGCGCTGTGGCTCCGTTTGACCCGTTCCACGGTTACCGTTTGTTTCTCAATTGACTGTCCCCGGTGGATGACCCCAAGTCCACCCTCTAGCGCCATCGTTTCGGCCATTTTTCGACCAGTCACGCTGTCCATATTAGAAGAAACAATGGGCAATTCGAGCGAAAGACTGGGTGTTAACGGCGAGGTCAAAGGAATGTGGGATCTGGTGGGCGAAATTCCCTTCTGCGGACGAAACAGAAAATCGTCAAACGTTTTGCCGATCCAGGCCGGGTCAAACTGCGAGTGATTCATCTGCTGCGCTAGGGTAAAGTAAAACGATCGCGTAAAGCGACTGTAAAGCCGTTTCTTTTAGTCTTAATAGTATTCAGGCTGTTGGCAACACACAACATAATTTGACTTGGAATTCGTAAAGAGACGATGGCGCTTCTCTGGTCTCATCGTGAGAAAGGTGTCCTCTACCAGGTACGGGCTGCAGGTTCCAGCCGGCGCCTTTACGCCGATGGGGTCCTCCACACCCAGTTTAACCCCCGCCGGATCGTAACCGGTAGTGTCTGGGATTTGCTTTGGTTGCCGGTGTTTTTCTTGACTGCGCCGCGTGTTGAACGGGTCCTCGTGCTTGGAGCCGGGGCGGGTGCCGTTATCCGGCAACTCGACATGCTGTTTCAGCCCAAAGAGATCGTTGCTGTGGAAAATAACCCCGTCCACTTACGTGTCGCACGCGAATTTTTCGGGGTGACCCGTCAAATGGCGGTACTACACGAGGTCGATGCCGCTGAATTCATTCGGCGCTATCGCGGGGGAAGGTTCGACCTGATCATTGATGATCTTTTCGTTGCCCGCGGCAATGTGGCTCGGCGTGCACTGTCGTGTGATTCCCGCTGGATCAAACAACTGGTACGCCATCTTCGAAAGGACGGCATATTGTGTGTGAATTTTGCCGACCGGCTCGAATATCTGGCCACACCATTTTCCGGCTGGTTTGGGCCTGGGCGAAGGTTTGGCAGCGCTTTCGAGTTACGCTCGCCGAGCACGGAGAATGTGATCGCGGCAATGTTGCCAGGGCAGGTCGACGCTGCATCGTTGAGGGTGCACTTACAGGCCACACCGGCCCTCGCGGGCTTACTGAAGGCCGGTCACTTGCGTTACCAAGTGCGTTCGATAGCTCTGCGCCGGTAATCTACTACGACTGGTGGTCCGAACCGGGCACAGTTACACTGCGCTCCACTCCACTCTATCAAGATGTACCATCGACTTGTTCTGCTCGATTATCCTATGACTAACAATACGAAGACCCGCAACATGGCGTTGTTTTGTGATTTTGAGAACATTGCTCTAGGCGTTCGCGATGCAAAATATGACCGTTTTGATCTCAAGGTCGTGCTGGAGCGATTGCTCCTTAAGGGCAATATTGTGCTGAAGAAAGCCTATTCCGATTGGGATCGTTACCAGGATTTCAAGGCAGCGCTTCATGAGGCTGCTTTTGAATTGATCGAAATTCCTCATATTCGCCAGTCCGGCAAGAATTCGGCGGACATTCGCATGGTGGTCGACGCTCTAGATCTTTGTTACACCAAGGCCCACGTGGATACGTTTGTATTGCTCACTGGTGACTCAGACTTCTCGCCGTTGGTCAGCAAGCTTCGCGAGAACAACAAGTACGTCATCGGGGTGGGAGTCAAGAACTCGACCTCCGATCTGCTGACGGGCAATTGTGACGAGTTCATTTACTACGATGATCTTGCCCGGCCTAAACGCAAATCGCCGCGTCGCAAAAAAACAACACGGTCGGTGACGCAAAAAAAGAAGCCGGCGAGCCAGGACGAGAAGCAGCAGGAGGCGCTCGATCGCGTAATGAAAACGGTCGAAGATCTCTTCGAGGAGCGGGGCGAGGAAGAAAAAGTATGGGGTTCGATGGTCAAACAGGCGCTGAAGCGCCGGCATCCGGGGTTTAGTGAGCGCTATCATGGATTTTCAACTTTTGCCCGCTTGCTCGAGGAAGCAGAAACTCGTGGCTTGCTGACTCTTGAGCTCGACGAAAAGTCGGGCGGCTACATAATTCGCGGCCATACATCGGAGGAGTAACGCCGTGATGAATGCATGCCACGGCGTGTACAGCAAATTGAAGGTGAGTGCTTGGGTAGCGCTGGTTCTCGGAAGCGGCTTTCTGGGAATGTCTCCTGCGGTATTGGCTGACGCCATTCCGAAGGCCGTGACGGAGGCCGTTGCCGACCTGATTCCCGGACTGATGCCCGACAGCATAGCGCCCACCCCGGTCCCGGGGTTGTATCTGGTTGCTTTTGGCGCACAGGTCGTCTACGTTTCAGCCGATGGTCGCTATCTGCTGGCCGGAGACCTGATCGAACTCGAATCGGGTCGAAACTTGGCAGACGATGTGCGCAGCGTGATTCGAAAAAAGATCATTGACGGACTCGACGAGTCCGGAATGGTGGTCTTTTCACCGGCCAGGGTCCGGAGCACCATTACGGTATTTACTGATATTTCCTGTCCGTACTGCGTGCGGCTTCACCAGGAGATGAACGACTTGGCCAAGGGGGGCATTAAGGTGCGATATCTTGGCTATCCCCGTGCTGGGATCCCGTCGGCGGCCTACGATACGCTGGTTTCGGTCTGGTGCGCCAATAATCCGCAGCAAGCGATGACTGATGCGAAGGCCGGGCGGGACATCGACAAAAAGTACTGCGAGACGCCCATACGTGAGCATATGGTCGCCGCCGAGCAAATCGGAGTGCGCGGCACCCCGAGCATTGTTCTGCAGGACGGGCAGATGCTCCCCGGATACGTGCCCGCTGATGAACTCGTGAAGCGGGCGAGCGCAGCAGCCGATTCCGGCGGCTGATTCTCCTGTCCATGCTGTGGTTGCGGCACAACGGCGCCAGATGCTTGTTGTGGTTGATGCTGGCGCTTCCCGTAGGGGGGGAGGCGAGTGAAGGACAGCTGGGGGCTCGTCTCCGCCCTGTTGCCGGAAATCCGGACGCTTTGGACTTCGCGCTTGAGGATCGTTTCGGTGAAGTGCGCCGACTGTCACAACTCCGGGGTCAGGTCGTCGTCGTCAATTTCTGGGCGACATGGTGTGGGCCTTGTTTGCTTGAATTGCCGACCATGCAAGCCCTCTGGGAACGTCTGTCAGACGACCCATTTGAATTGTTGGCAATCAATGTGGGGGAGGAGCGTTCGACCATCGATCGGTTTCTGACCGGGTTTGATCCGCCGCTGGGGTTTCGAATCCTGATTGATCCTAAAATGCGGGTTGTTCACGAGTGGCAAATTCGGGGCGTACCGACCACCTATGTTGTTGATCGACAAGGTCGTTTGGCAGAATTCGCAGAAGGGGGAATGGATTTCACCAACGATTTTGTGGTCGGAAGAATCCGCCGGTTGATGGATGAAGGTGGTTAAGCCAATCCGGAACGCTTGTCGAGCGTAAGCTGTTCATGAGATTTTCCCGATTCTTGATACCACTGGTGGTTTTTTTGGCGATCGGCTTGTTGCTGGCCGTTGGGCTTAAGCTCAATCCTAGAGAAGTCCCTTCCCCTCTCATCAATCGGTTGGCGCCGGAATTTCGGCTGCCTCGGCTTTTGGCAGAAAACCTCGAATTTGCGACCACAGACCTACGAGGGCAGGCGTGGGTGCTGAATGTGTGGGCATCGTGGTGTGCGGCTTGCCGTACGGAACATCAACTGCTGCACAATCTTACGGCCGCCGGAGAAGTAGACGTGGTGGGGCTCAACTACAAAGATGAACCCATGGCGGCGATTTCATGGTTGGGAGCACTCGGGAACCCCTACCGTTGGATTGCAGTGGATTCTGACGGCGATGTCGCAATCGATTGGGGAGTCTATGGTGTGCCAGAGACCTTCGTGATCGACGCGAATGGCATCATCCGTTACAAGCACATCGGTCCACTCGACCCGGACGTTCTCCACCGCAAGATATTACCGTTGGTTCGCCAGCTGAGCCAAAAGACCGACTGATGGTTCCGTTATGAGTTGGCTCCAGCAGATTCAGACGATTTTACGCAGATCGTATTCAAGAATGCCCTCAGCGCCTCTTTCACGCAATTTGGGGATGAGATCACGGATCAAGTGACTGTCCACCACGGTTTCAAGTGCGACCCAGCCGTGTTCGGATAGTTGACTCACAGTGGGTGCGTGGAGGCTCGGAAGCAACGCGATGATTTCCTTCAATCTGGCCTCGGGCGCATTCATCTTCAGCGCCACTTGCTGACGGGCTTGCAACGAAGCTTGAAGGAGCAACGCAATCTGTTCAATTTTCTGCTTTTTCCAAGGATCTGCCAGGGCCTCCCGGTTGCTGATCAGGCGGGTGTGGGTATGCAGCAGGTCGCAAACAATCCGTAGCCCGTGGGCGCGTATTGTGTTGCCGGTTTCAGTAATCTCAACGACGGCGTCAACCAGGCCGCCCACGGCTTTGGCTTCGGTAGCCCCCCAGGAGAATTCGACATCGCAGTCAATATCGCGCTCGGCCAGATAGCGGCGGGTGAACCGAACCAGCTCCGTCGCGATTTTTTTCCCTCGCAGATCCTCTACCGACTGAATAGGAGAGTTTTCTGGCACGACCAGTACCCAGCGGCAAGGTTGATCTGAGTTTTTGGAGTAGACCAGGTCGCAGACCTCCTCCACCTCGATTTCGCTCTCGAGCATCCAGTCCAACCCGGTTAACCCAAGATCAAGGTTTCCCCGGCCAACGTACATCGGCATTTCCTGGGAACGGACCAGAGCGCACGAAATTTCAGGGTCATCAATGCTCGGGAAATAATTGCGAGATCGCGAGCGAATCTCCCATCCAGCTTGTCGAAACAAGCTGATTGTCGCGTCTTCCAGGCTGCCCTTAGGGATACCGAGTTTCAGTTCATTCATAGACTTCACCAGTGCCCGCCTTGCCGCCTGCATTGGCCAAAAGGGGCGCGATTATCGCACAGGCAGGATCCCGACTCGGCGCACTGGTGCTGGTTCAGCCGCCATGAAACGACAGTAGATCAAGGGCATTCCAGGGATGACGGCCGGACAATGGGCACAATGCAGCACGTAGAATCTCGGATTTGCGCGAGTGAAGATGAAGGTTGTCGGTTTAGCCGAATTACTCTAGCAGGGCGTCGATCACGCACATCGTTTTCG
>Ga0209753_1000378_pt1 | contig 18512 bp, 11 predicted proteins | sample METZYME_3_550m_FD_187550 | JGI IMG/M metagenome (GOLD analysis project Ga0209753, IMG submission 187550) | Marine microbial communities from oxygen minimum zone in mesopelagic equatorial Pacific - METZYME_3_550m (SPAdes) (version 2) | ecosystem: Environmental > Aquatic > Marine > Oceanic... | reverse complement strand
TGATACGAAGCGATGGCCACTACCGGGTCGAGAATCTTAGCCTCACTGCCAACGCACCGGAACTCAGCCTAAGGGCGACCGGTACGGTCGATACGTTGGATAGTGTTCCAGAATTTACCTTGCAGGTTACAGGGCGCAGCCCAGATCTGGCTCGTCTTTTACAGGTTTGGTCTTGGGGCTGGTCGCCCCCGGCGGGGATCGAATTGGCAGTTGCTGGTTCGCTCAAAGCGGTTGCTGGAACGGTGGTTACTTCGGATCTTATGTTCACTGCCTTGGGGCAGGAGGTGGCGGGAAATTTTTCCGGTCGCCTGCCCTCGATCGGTTATGCGGGTCGCCCGGACTGGTTATTGGATTTGAAATTTGACGATCTTGGAGGTTTGGCAACAGGATTTGGCCTACCTTGGATCTACCCTGCACCGGGAAAGTTTACGCTCCGGGCTCGACCGTCTGGAAATGATACGAAATCCTTCCACGTGCAAACAGGACTTAATACGAAGGAACTAGATGTCAAGGCCACTGGAGAAGTAACCGGGTTTGATGCGCAAGCGGGATTCCAATTGGCGTACTCGATTGTGTCGCCGGGGGCGCCGAAGCAGGCTGAGTGGTTTGGGCTTGCTCTTTCTAGAGTTGGCAGTTTCGAAGTAGAGGGATCGGCAACGCGGACTGCAGGTGACGGGCAGGTGGTCACAGGGTCGGCACGGGTAGTAGCTGATCGCTTGGGCTCCATGGTGGCCAAAGGTGTGTTTGGTGCATCACCGGACGGCAATTCGAAAATTCGTGTCGCAATAGAATCGGAATCGATGGCTGAGGTGGCAGCACTTGGATCCTTTGTCTTGGCGGATGTGGGCCCTTTTCGCGGAGAAGCAATCATCCATTTGATGCCGGAACAGATATTGCTGGAAGAGATTCATCTCCGCGCGGGCGACAACGATCTTCATGGATCGATCGCGTATCGTTTAGCTGTGAACCATGGCGGTAGGGCTAAGATCGACGGACAACTGCGGTCGTCCTATCTAAATGTGAATGAACTTTTGCCGCCGCCTAAACGAAAGTTCCTTTTCGGCGCGGAGCCTTTGCCAGTGCGATGGGCCAGAACCCATGATGTAGAAGTGGGCTTTAAGGTAGGTCGCTTTCTCCGCCGAAACTATGATCTAAGAAGCCTTGCCGGCAAAGTAAGCTCCCAGAGCGGAAAAGTCGACGGACATCTTAACTCGTTAGCTTTCGGCGGGGATCTCACACTTCACCTGATGCTGGATACTCGGTCAACGCCCTATCGTGCGAAATACCAATTCGACTGGACGGGGCTGAATCTTGCCTTGCTGCCGGCGGCGCAGAAGTTTGACCGCGAAATAACTGGCCGTATGAATCTCATGGGTGGGGTTACGGGGACCGGTGATTCTCTACATCAGATCATGGAGCAAGGAGACGGTTATCTGTTCGTCGATTTTGAAAGCGCACGATTTTTGCGTGGTGGAATGGAATTGCTCACGACTTCGCCTATCAACATCGCTGTGCAGATCCTGCGCGAAGTCAGTCCATGGGTGCAAAGGAAGAAATTCTTTGAAATTGAATGCGGCGTTATCGGTATGAGAATCGAGAAAGGCATCGGGAGGTCTTTGGCGCCGCCGAATCATACGATAGCGATCAAAGCAAAGGAGTTCCGTCTGGCTGGCTTCGGGGATGTTCAGTTTGCAGACGAATCGATGGGCCTTTCGGTGCGATCTAAAGCCCGCCGCGTGGGCCTGTCGGCCGCAACGCTGATTGAACAATCGGGGCTTTCTACCATTTACTCCCCGTTTTATCGGATTGCCGGAACCCTACTTCGCCCCAAAGTAGAGCCTGACCCGCAGGGAACTGATCTGTTGGAAACGGGTGTTAAGTTGGGTGCGGCCTGGGCTACAGGTGGGACGTCCGTTTTCTTGCTGAGCTTGTTCGACCGCCTGGTAATTGAACCAGTCGGGTGTGAAGGCGCGCGAGAACGAGCCCGCACATTGGTGCCCGCGTCATTTCCGTAGATTTCGATAGATCGGTTGCGGGGGTCAAAAAAAACCAAAAAGGCATCAGAACTGGTCGGTCGCAGCCGTGGAACATCAAGAGATCTTACAGTCGGCATTTGTCATAAATGTACCGGGCCGTCATTAAGTCCAGGTGACCGCCACCGCCGTTTTTAAATATCGTGATCTCATCTTGGTCCTGACGGCCTGGGTGGTCACCGCCACTTAATTGATAATGGTCAGCGACAACGTCTTGTTCTCGCAACGTTCCATTTTTGATAGGAATAGTCAGTTCTCCAATCTCACCGATGGTGGTTTTTCGGGAATCGACAAAAACCTGTCCGCGGCGCATCGCGGTGTCATCGGCCTCTCGCATATCGAGGGTAAAGGCGCCCACCAAATCGAGATGGCATCCCGGCGACAACCATTCCCCGTGGATAAGGGGTTGTTGGGTCATGGTAGCGCAACTGATGAGATCGGCGTCTGACGTCGAGCGTTGCAGATCATCGGTTGCAACAATGTTGAACTCTGGTCGCAGGGAAGCAATCAGTCGATCGCGCCGATCCGAGCTGCGGTTCCAAACTTCAATTCGTTTGATTTGCGGGTGCACACTGATGTGAGCGCGAATCAGATGGGGCGCCATCGCGCCAGCGCCCACCATCAATAGCGTCGTACAGTTTCCCCGGGCCAGTCGCAGGCTGCCGAGTGCAGAATCTGCCGCAGTTTTTCGCCAAGTCAGCTCGTTTCCATCAATAGATGCGAGTGGCGAACCGGTTGTGCCATCAAAAAGTACGTAACTGGCTTGGATTGATGGCAAGTCACCTGTTCGATTGCTGGGAAAGACGGAGGCCATTTTGACACCGAGCGCACGCCCACGCTGCCAGCCCGCCCGGACCATAAAATGATTCGTAGTCCCACCCTCACCTTGTTCGCTAAGCAGCAGATCGCTGAGGTTGGCAGCGTCCTCCCGGTGCATTTGATCGAGCGCTTCGATTAGCCCTGCGTAATCGACATGGTCGCGGACCTCCTCGCCGCTGATGTGAAACTGACTCGTGTCGCGGCTCATAACCTGCCTTTTTGCTCACGGGAGGGTATCCCCGTGGTACCTTTGTAGGCAAAGATCCAAGATTCGAGTGGTAGTCGACTATGGCAATTCATTTTCATAGAGAGGAGTTCGAGCGGCGGGTTCGGCGACTTTGCGTTGCGCTCGATGCGCAGGGTCTTGATGGTCTTTTGCTCTTCAAACAGGAGAGTATGTACTATCTTACTGGCTACGATACATTTGGTTTTTGTTTTTTCCAGTGTCTGTATTTCGGCGCTGATGGGCGAAAAGTATTGATGACTCGCGCGCCCGATTTACGCCAAGCACAGCATACCTCGACGCTCGATGACATTCGCGTGTGGACTGACGAGGCGGGTGCGTCACCAGCTCTGTTCCTGCGAAATATGCTCGAGGAATTGGGGTGCCGCAACCAGCACCTCGGTATCGAGTTGGATTCCTACGGACTGACCGGGCGTAACTGGGGAGCAGTGCAGTCGGCGCTGGAATCATTCTGTACGCTGACTGACGCTTCTGAAGTTGTCACGCGTTTGCGAATGGTCAAGAGTCAGGCCGAATTGTTGTTCGTTGAACAGGCAGCCAAACTGGCCGACGACGCACTCGATGAAGCGGTTTCTCTTGCCCGGCCCGGGGAAAATGAAGGTCGGATCCTTGCCGGGATGCATTCGGTGATGTTCAGTGCAGGGGGCGATTATCCCGGTAACGAGTTCATTATCGGATCAGGACGGGATGCACTGCTGTGTCGTTACCATAGTGGTCGCCGTGTGTTGGATGACAAGGACCAGTTGACCTTGGAATTTGCTGGTGTATACAGGCATTACCATGCCTGTCTTATGCGGACCCTTATCATTGGCAGTCCGTGTCGACAGCAGATAGTGATGCACTCGGTTTGCCGAGAAGCGCTCGCTGCTTGTCGGGAAAATGTACGGCCCGGCAATTCGATGGGCACAGTTTTCGATGCCCATACCGAGGTCATGGATGAGGGCGGATTCCAAGCACATCGGCTGAACGCCTGCGGTTACAGTCTGGGTGCAACATTTACCCCAACTTGGATGGATTACCCCATGTTTTTTCATGGCAATTCAGAGCCGATCGCTGCTGGAATGGTTCTGTTTTTGCACATGATCCTGATGAACAGCGAAGAAGGATATGCGATGACGTTGGGAGAGACCATCCAAGTAACCGAAGCGGGCGCTGTCCGATTGAGTCGCCACGGTACCGACCTGATTGTTCGTGACTGACAGTTTGCGGAAATACATCGATTGATAAGACCTAGGAACATGCGCCAAGGAAGAGCCCCCCGCTGCGTGTCGCCAACGCTAAATAGGGTCTACAATCTGCAGCCAATCCCGTTGGAGCGACGACAGGGGAAGAAATGACGGCAAAACAACCACGCATGGGAGGGCGTGCAGCACGCCATGCGCTTCGGTCCGCACCCATACCTCCGGACGAGCGGCCGGTTCAGCCCGGTCAGTCGGGTGGGCGCTTTCAACCACTTTCTCAATCGGATGTTGATCGGGTCCACCATGCCGCATTGGATGCCCTGGAAACGATCGGTTTGGCCAATGCCCTGCCAAGCCAAGTTGAGTTGTTTACACAGGCGGGTTGTTCCATGTCTGAGGACGGACGCTTAAAGTTTCCTCGGGCGCTTGTCGAGGATACGGTGGCAAGTGCTGCGCGCACTATCGTACTTCATGGTCAGGAAGAGCGGTATGACCTTGACCTGAGTGGCGAGCGAGTGTATTTCGGCACCGCAGGCGCAGCCGTGCATGTGGTCGATATAGAAAAACGGGCGTATCGGGATTCCACTATTTCGGATCTTTACGATGCAGCGCGACTGGTTGACCGGATGGAGCACATCCATTTCTTCCAGCGATCGATGGTGCCAAGGGACCTCGAAGACCCGCGTGAGATGGATTTCAATACTTGCTACGCATCGGTACATGGCACGACCAAGCACGTTGGTACGAGTTTTGTTTTGCCGGAACATGCCGACGAATCGATCGACATGTTGGAATTAATCGCCGGTGGAGAGAAACTTTGGCGAGAACGACCGTTTGTAAGTTGTTCGTGCTGTTTTGTAGTGCCACCGCTACGATTTGCCGAGGATGCCTGCCGGGTGCTTGAAACCTGTGTGCGCCGCGGCATGCCGATTCTGTTATTGGCTGCGGGTCAGGCAGGGGCTACGAGCCCGGCGGCGTTGGCGGGCGCAGTAGTACAGGAAGTGGCCGAGGTATTGGCAGGATTTGTCTACGTCAACCTGTTGCGACCAGGTCATCCGGCAATTTTTGGGACCTGGCCTTTTGTGTCCGATCTTCGAACTGGCGCTATGAGCGGCGGCAGTGGTGAACAGGCAGTGCTGATGGCGGCCTGCGGCCAGATGGGTCGTTATTACAATTTGCCAACCGGAATCGCAGCCGGCATGGCGGACTCGAAACTACCGGATGTGCAATCGGGCTACGAAAAGGCATATACGAATGTGCTGGCAGGGCACAGTGGGGCAAACCTGGTCTACGAGGCGGCGGGTATGCACGCCAGTCTACTCGGTGTCTGCCTGGAGAGTTACGTCATTGACAATGATATGTTGGGCGCGATCAATCGAACGATCCGTGGGATCGAGGTGAACGATGACACGCTGTCGCTCGCTGCCATGCGCGATGTCTGCATCGATGGCCCGTCCCATTACCTTGGTCATGATCAAACAATGGCATTGATGGAGCGTGATTACGTGTATCCGGATGTGGCGAACCGCCAGAGCCCCAAGGAATGGAACGAGTCAGATCGACCTGATGTGTTAGAAGTGGCCCGCCGGAGAACGCAGAAAATTCTGGGTTCACATTTTCCAGCGCATATTCCAGAGGCAATGGACCAGGCCATTCGAGCGCGTTTTCCGGTGTGCTTTCCGCGCGAAAAAATGATGCCACCCGAGTAACCATAGATCGCACAGTTTATCCCCGCGCGAGGCGATGATCAGGGCGTCAGGCGGTCGATTCGCCAAGCCCCGTTTTCCCCCCGGTTGTACAGGAAACGATCGTGCAAGCGGTCTTTTCGGTTTTGCCAGAACTCGATGCTGTCAGGATCCACCCGGTAACCGCCCCAGAAATCCGGAAGCGGGACTTCGCCGTCAGCGAAGCGGCGTTTGACCGTAGCAAAAGCCGACTCGAGGATTGCGCGCGAAGAAATCACGGTGCTCTGCGCAGAGGCCCAAGCACTGAGTTGACTGCCCCGGGGTCGGGAGAGAAAGTATTGCACTGATTCGCTCTTTGATATCTTTTCAACACGACCAGCAACAGTGACCTGTCGGCCCAGTCGGACCCAGGGAAAGAGCAGCGCTGCCTGAGGATTGTTACTGATTTGCTTGGCTTTGCGGCTGCCATAGTTGGTAAAGAATACGAACCCATTTGAATCATAGCCTTTGAGCAGCACAGTCCGTACCGTGGGCAGTCCTTCTGCGGAAGCCGTTGCCAGTGACATGGCGTGCGGCATGGGGTAATTTTCGTCCCAGGCTTCACGGAACCATTTCTCGAACTGCACTATCGGATCTGATTCGAGTTCCTCGATCAAAAGGGGAGGCCGGGAAAAATCAGGCTCAAGGTGACCTTGCATCGGCATAAATTGTGTCGCCTTAATCGTCCGCTCAAAGCGGCTGGCAGATTGCAGCGATCAAGCGGTGTGAATCGGAATATTGGCGATCGTTTGTTTCCAGAGCGCCGGGCCGGTGGTGTGAATCGATTCCCCGCGGCTGTCTACCGCCACGGTGACGGGCATGTCCTTGACCACAAATTCATAGATGGCCTCCATGCCGAGATCTTCAAAGGCGACGATCCGTGCTGACTGGACTGCTTTTGAGACCAGGTAAGCTGCGCCGCCCACAGCAATCAGGTAGGCGGACCCGTGCTTGCGTATGGATTCGATTGCGTCCGGCCCGCGTTCTCCTTTGCCAATCATGCCGAGCAGGCCCGTTCGTCCCAGCATGGTTTCTGTGAACTTATCCATCCGAGTCGCTGTGGTGGGGCCAGCCGGTCCCACCACCTCATCGCCGATTGGATCGACGGGTCCGACGTAGTAGATAAATCGGTTCGTGAAGTCCACTCCATTGGGAAGAGGCGCCTGGTTTTCGATCAGATCGCAAATCCTTTTATGGGCCGCGTCGCGCCCTGTCAGGATTTTGCCGGACAAAAGTAGCGTATCACCCGGTTTCCACCGGGCAAGGTCTTGACGGCTAATTTGTTCAAGGTTCACGCGACGGCTCTGGTTGGTGGGCTGAAAATCAAGATCCGGCCAGTCGTCGAGGCGGGGAGGTTCGAGATGCGCCGGCCCTGTGCCGTCAAGCGAAAAATGGATATGTCGTGTAGCTGCACAATTGGGAATCATAGCGACGGGCAGCGACGCCGCGTGAGTAGGGTAGTCGAGTAGCTTGACGTCGAGCACCGTGGTGAGTCCACCCAGACCTTGTGCGCCAATGCCAAGTGCGTTGACCCGGTTGTAAATTTCGAGGCGCAATTTTTCCTGTTCTGTCGTGGGCCCGCGGGCAATGATATCGTCCATGTCGATCGGTGCCATTAATGATTCTTTAGCAAGTAGTAAGGCTTTCTCCGGGGTGCCACCAACCCCAAGGCCAAGAATTCCAGGTGGGCACCAGCCAGCCCCCATCCCGGGCAGCGTGTCAGTCACCCAAGCAGCGAGATCGTCACCTGGGTTCAGGATGGCGAACCGTGCTTTGTTCTCAGATCCACCACCCTTGGCAGCGACGATCACATCGAGTTGGTTGCCGGCGACAAGTTCCGTGTGAACGACCGCAGGGGTGTTGTCCATTGTGTTACGCCTGGCGCCAATAGGTGGTGCTACGACGGATGCGCGAAGGGGATTGTCGGGATGATTCCAGGCCCGTCGTACCCCTTCGTCGATCAGATCTTGCAGCGGCAATTGACTGTCAAAACGAACCCCCATACCGATTTTCAGAAACACGACGACAATGCCAGTATCCTGGCAAACGGGTCTATGGCCCTCGGCTGCCATGCGGGAATTAACAAGAATCTGCGCAATGGCGCTGCGGGCTGCTTCAGATTCTTCGCGCTCATAGGCCCGCGCCATCGCGCGTACAAAGTCAGGCGGATGAAAGAAAGAAATGTACTGAAGACTGTCCGCAATGCTGCCACTCAAATCTTCCGCTGTGATGACAGTCATTCGAGTCACCTTACCGGTCCGACCCGGAAACGTGTTTCAGAGTAAATCATTTAATACCAGTGGCGATTTGTATCGAAGTCATGGATCAAGTGTAACAAACGGATGATAGATTCGGCTTTCTATTTACCACTGCCATACCACAATTTCACCTATTCGAAAAGTTTTCTGGAGATCAAAAAACGCGTAGCATCAAGGCGATGACAGTGCTTTTCATCGAACACACGGGTGGCATGAAGACCCAGCGGGATCGTGCTGTTTCAACATCAGGAACGGCTGATTCCTCGTCATGAAGGCATCTGCGGACCGGCATAATCGGTCAGTGTCGCAGTTTGTGGTTGCCGTTTTGGTTACTCTGGTTTGGGGATTTGGAGCCGGTTCGGCGGATGCGGCATCTGACCCGCGACATAACCTTAAGTGCTCTCGGGCCTTTACATGTCCACCGTCCATCTGGCCGCGGGTCGGTTTCTGGATCGATGTCTACAGTCGCTGGAATAGCAGTGATGCGATCCTGCATGACAAGGAGCATCCAAGCCATGTGTATCGCGTGCTCGTGGGCCAGAGCTGTGGTGGCAGGAAAGAACCCCCAGCTATCAAACGTCAGAAGGACAAGATCGCAAAAGAATTGCGTTATTTGGCCGACCGTCTTGAAAATGGCCGCGGTACATCCAGCCAAAGGGACCGGGAATTACTGGCTTTGTTCACCAAGCCGTCAGGTAAGGCACTGCGCCAGGCGGCCGGTCGAATTCGCTGTCAAAGTGGCAACCGTGATCGATTTCTCAAAGCACTTGACCGATACGCTGTCTACGGTAAATTGGTTCGACGGACGCTGGAACGGGCAGGCTTGCCGTCCGATATCATGTATCTGCCATTCGTCGAATCGTTATACAACCCAGCCGCATACTCTCGAGTTGGCGCTGCTGGATTGTGGCAGATCATGCCGGGCACGGCCAAAGGTCTAGGCCTGAAACTAACTGCTTCGCTTGACGAACGGCTCGACCCCGAGCTGGCAAGCGAGGCCGCAGCCCGTTACCTCGCCGAGAGTCATGCCACGCTGATGGCGGCAGCCCAGAAAATACAGCCTGGTGCGACTTCCATTCAGGTCAGCCCATTCATTATTACGTCCTACAACTACGGTATTAATGGGATGCGGCGCGCTATCGAACGGCATGGGCCGAACTATTCGGTGGTTCTAGAGCGCTACCGATCACCGAGTTTTCAGGTCGCAGTAAAAAATTTTTATGCGAGCTTCCTGGCTGCGCAGCATGTTGCAAAAAACGCTGACCGTTATTTTGGTCGAAGGCAGCAACAACAACAGCCACTTCGCTACCAGACCGTCAGCTTACGGCATTCGACATCGCTTGAGCGATTAGAAAATGTGTTCAATTTAAGGCAGGAGCGTTTACGACAGCTCAACCCCGCGCTGACTCGTTTTGTCTGGCATGGATGGCGGCTTGTTCCAGCGGGTTATCGTTTGCACCTACCGTATCGCCAGGCGGGCTGGGCCACGGAGTTGCAACAGTTGAGGGCATTGCCGCCTGAGCCAAACTACCGCACGGTGCTGGAGTACGTGGTGAAACGTGGTGACACCGCCTGCGGTGTTGCTAGCGCATTCCAGGTCCGTTGTCGTGATCTGATCGATCTGAACCGGCTTGATCGAAACGCAGTGATCTGGGTGGGTCAGCAGCTCCAAATTCCTCCTGCACCGGGTCAGCGACAGGCGAGTGTCGTCGATCCAGGAATCTATCGTGTGCGTCGAGGCGATTCCGCCTGCAATATAGCGAGACGCTTTGCCGTAGATTGTGATGACCTTCTAGGAGCCAATGGACTCAGGCGCAGTTCGGTTCTTCGAATTGGGCGCAAACTCGTAATACCTGGGGTCTTGCGGACTGTTGATCCGGCCCAGTCGTATACAGTGCGCCAGGGTGACAGCGCTTGTTTGATTGCTGCCCGGTTTCGTGTGCCATGCCAGCGACTGATGGCAGAAAATGCCTTGAACGCGCGCGGGCTTATTTTTCCCGGCCAGGCACTACAAATTCCGGGGCTGTCTAGTGAGAAGTTGGGTGCAGCCGTTGTCGGCGCGCAAAAGGTGTCGATCACCCACGTGGTGCGACGCGGCGATACGGTCTGCGAGATTGCGGAACGCTACGAGGTTCCTTGCCGTAGACTGATTTCGGTCAACCAGTTAGGGGGCGATGGGGTGATCCGACTTGGCCAGGTGTTACTGGTGCCTGGTGTGTCGTCTTCTCTCGCCGGCGCCTTGGCCCGCCCTCAAGATTTACCGCGAAGTAGTGTCCAGCATACGGTTCGTAAAGGCGATACCGCTTGTGAGATAGCAAGACGGTACCGAATCAAATGCCTTAGTCTGATCGCTGCCAACAGCCTTGGTAAAAAAGCGATTATTGTTCCGGGACAGAAATTGAAAATCCCGGGAGCCACCATCGAACAACCTATAGTCCGGTTTGCGATTACCCCACTTGATCAGGATTTAGACTTTAGTGTACAGACGGCCGCGATCAACGGCAGCACAGTATTCCGAATAAACGTAGAGCCAGAGGAGACCTTAAGACATTATGCCGATTGGCTGTCTTTGCCTGATGTGGATTCGCTTCTCGAGTTAAATAAGACGGCAATGGGAGCGACCTTGTCCATTGGTGACGTATTACTTCTCCCGATCGTTTCAAAAAAACAGCGGTTATTCTTCGAGCGCCGACGTCAGGAATACCATCGGATGTTGGTGGAAGAATTCAAGGAGACTTTTGACGTTGTGGCTCTGCAGGACTACACAGTTCGTCGGGGCGACAGTGTGTGGGAGATCGCAAGGCGATTCGACCTGCCAGTCTGGATCATTACCCGTTACAACCCATCCCTAAGATCCCAGGCACTGCGGATTGGTGACGATATCGAAATCCCAAGTGTCCGTTCAAGCGGTTCCTAGGTTTTCCCTTCGGTCTTATTAAACTGCATAGTCACCGAATTGATGCAGTATCGTTTCCCTGTCGGATCAGGACCGTCATCAAATACGTGTCCTAGATGTGCGTCGCAACGGTTACATAGCACTTCGACCCGAAGCATGCCGTGGCTTGTGTCGGATTCGTAGCGTACAGAATTAGTCGACAAGGGTTGCCAAAAACTCGGCCAGCCACTATCTGAGTCGAATTTTTCCACCGAACCAAAAAGTGGGTTGCTGCAGCATATGCAGCAGTAAGTCCCATCTTCCCGGCACAAATACAATGCGCCGCTGAATGGTGGTTCTGTTTCTTTCTGGCGGCAGACACGATATTGTTCTCGGGTCAGTTCAGCCGCCCATTCACTGTCGGATTTCTTGATCTTGTGTTCGTCCATTGCCGGGTTCTTTATCTGGCTGGGCTGGTTGTTGCGCCAAATCGCTGGCTTAACTTGCGTCGATTTTCGAAGGCTTCCCGGGCGATTTGCATATCTTCCAAAAACCAGGGCAACTCGTTGATATGCAGGGCCTGAGGGCCATCGACCAGCGCCTGTTCGGGGTGCGGATGGAAATCCACCAGGATCATATTGGCACCTGCGATGACGCCTTGGGCAGTGGCATGCATCACGTCCAGAATATCGGCAGGGTCCCGGCTGCGTCCGCCGACGGAATGAGAGGGGTCGATGCACACGGGTAGATGGGTCAACCGCCGAATCACAGGAACATGAGAGAAATCAACCAAATTGCGGTGCGGATCACCCATGTTGGTTTTCATGCCGCGTAGGCAAAAGACGATGTTGTGGTTGCCTTCGCTGGCCAGATATTCTGCAGCGTTCAGTGATTCGTCCAAGGTGATGCCGAATCCGCGCTTGATCAGAATCGGCAGTTCGCGCTGGCGACCAACGGCCTTGAGTAGTTCAAAATTCTGGGTATTGCGGGTACCGATCTGCAACATGACCCCGGTGGCATGCCCACTTTGCTCCAGCGCTTGCATAATCTCATCGACATGGGAGTCGTGAGTGATCTCCATGGCGATGACCCGAATCTCATACTTCCCCGCAAGTTCAAAAACCCAGGGCAGGCAGCTTGCGCCGAGACCTTGGAACGAGTACGGGTTGGTTCGGGGTTTGTATACACCCATACGAGTGCAGTGTTGGCCGTGCTCGTGGAGGGCCCGCATCATCTGTTCAACGTGATCACGCGTGTCCACGGCGCACAATCCCGCAAAAAGATGCAAAGAAGCCTGATCGAATTGAATGTCGTTATAGGTAAACCCATGTCCGCGTGTATCATCGACGTGACGGCCAATCACCGCATAGCTTCGCGAGACACGGACGACTTTCTCTACTCCGGGTAAAGCTTCAATTTCGAGCTGATCCAGGGCGCTGGTATCCCCGACGACATAAATCTCTGTCAACGTTCGGCCGGTTCCAGCGATGGCATGAACCTTTGGCGTGATGCCGGGTCGGGCCGTGAGATATTCAATCACATTCTGACCTTCTGTGGTTTCGGCCGTGATGTCGTTTTTCAACACAACAATCATGAGCTTGTCTCTTCGCTATTCGATAGGTGTTCGTGCATCGTTGCCCCATTCTGACCACGAACCCGCGTAGCCACGCACCCGAGAATATCCAAGGTGTCGCAGCATCATCCAGCTATGGGCCGATCGATGATGGGTCTGGCAGTACACCACGATCTCCTGGTCCGGGGCAATGCCTCGCTGCGAGAGCATGGCCGTCAATTCGTCATCTATTTTGAGGCGCAGTTGGCACTTACTATCTATTGTATCCAGCCAGTTGAGATGTACGGCGCCGGGTATATGACCGCCCCGTTTAGCAAGGACGCGTGATCCTTGATACTCCTCCCGGGTACGAGCATCCAGAAGAGCAAGGTCGGGTGCGCCCAGCCGGGAGAGAATGTACTCCTGTGTGGCCAACACACGGTCATCGAGGACAAAGTGTGTCGGTTTATTTGGCGTTGCGGCAGTGCCGGCCCGAGTGACTGGGCACCCTTCATGAAGCCATGCATGAATTCCGCCATTCAATACGGACGCAGAGCGATGGCCCAGCAAGTAAAGCGTCCAGACCAACCGCGAGGCGTGGGCACCGCCTTCATCGTCATATGCAACGATGTGCAATTCATCGTGTAGTCCAAGGCGATTGACCAAGCGCTTCAGTCGTTCATCCGAGGGTACCTGGCCGGTCGCCGGTTTTGTGCCATCGACAATTTCTGAGTAGTCGACATGTATTGAGTCCGGAATGCGTTGATCTTGGAAGTCGCTGGAGTCACAAAGCTCTACGATCTGAAGATCAGGATCCGACAGTTCTGAGTGCAGCGCCTTCGGCTCGATCAGAATGGAAATGGATTCATCTGGCATATTGGATTTTCTCGTTGCTGGCGTTTAATTGAAAGGGCAAACCAACGGTAAACTATATTGAACTTGCCTGCAAAATGATGCTTGTAAGGATAACAATTTTAAATCGAAGTCTACGCGAGATCTTGCCGCCGACATGGAAATATTTCTGGGTAGAAATTTCGAATTTCAGCGTATACGTTGTGTACGGTTTGTTCCGGGAAAGAGCGATAAACCTGGAGTGTACTGCGAAGGATGCCGACGCGAGATACACTTGACGTGATGTGGATGCTTTCTCCGGTAAGTTTAAACGCTTCTTTTCTTAAATTCTGGTGAGTTTATATGTTAATGGGCGATTCTGTGCGACCGTGAAAGATGACTTGATGTCATGAAGCGCATTTTTCTTCGAATTTTTCTTTGGTCCTGGGTGCTGACTGTACCTGTGACCTTGGTTAGCGGTTACTTGGCTTTTCGATCGTTTGATCGATTTGCAACCTACGGCATGCGGTATAACGCGGGCGATCAACGGGAGCTACATCTGAGTGCTGTTGGTCATTATGAGTTCAGTCGAATGTCGCAGAGAATCCGAGCCGCGGTAACCGGATATCTGCGGAGAAAACCGACGGAACTCAGATCCATACATCTGTTTGTACCTGAGTCCAGCTTGTCGAATCTGGAATCACACATGCCCCAATCCGGGTATGACTACGTGAAAGGGCGGATACTGATCGACGGCAAGTTGGCAAAAGGCGATCTGAAGTACCGAGGCGATACTTTTTATCGCTGGGCGTGGGACAAGAAGTCGATGCGTATCAGGACCTCCCGTCAGACGCTGCTCGAAGGGTTGCGGTACGTCAATCTGCTCTCGGCTCGATCCAAGGAACAATTGAATAACTATCTGTCCTATCGACTGGCGTCACTCATGGGTTTAGTGGCTCCCCGGACTGAACTGGTTCGGGTTTTTATCAACGGCAAAGACCGCGGTGTACATTTTCTTGTGGAGCAACTGAGGGAGACTACTATACGGCAAGCCAATTTAATGCCTGGAGACCTGTACAGTGGAGAAATCGTTGGCAAGGACAGGTATACCGACAGCGGCGTTCATTCTTTGTTTGAGACATCAGCGGTTTGGGAAAAGATTACAGTGAACAATCACTATGATGAGGATGCGAAGGCGCCCCTTGAGCGTTTGATTCATTTGATTCGAGATCCCGTGTCAACTGAGAGTCAGGCAGATTTAAGTGAGATCCTGGATCTGCAGGCATGGGGTCGGTTTGCAGCTTTCGAGTCGTTAACCCAGAGCAGACATACAGACGAGATTCACAATTGGCGGCTCTATTATGATCCATGGCGACAGCAATTTGTCCCGGTAGTTTGGGACACTATGGGTTGGTTTGATCGCCTGAGAAGAGCTAAGTTTCGAAATGAAGTCATTGCGAATTCGTTGATGAAAGTCCTTTTTCAAAATGGCGATTTTATCCGTGCGCGGAGCGATGCCCTGCAGTCATTTTTTGCGAGCGGTCAAGATCAAGATTTTCTTCGCATAGTCTCGAATGCGATCTCCATAATGGAGCAGGAGATTCAAACTGATCCATTTCTGCTTCCTGCTGATCCTGACAATGTCAAACATCACATGCGGCGGCTGGAAGAGATGATTAAGGAAGTCTTTGGGGATAAGGACGACATTTTTCTTGAGAATGATCCTCGCTTGGAGCTTGTTTTTGCTTCGGCCCAGTTTCGTGATAAAGGTCTCGATTTGGTGGTTCGCGGCAAACGCCCTATCCGTTGGTTACGATTACGGCTATCCGGGACCCTGGAAACGTCGCCTCGAGTCAGCGTGACCTACCAAACCATCTCGGGTGAGCGCAGCGTAGATCTCACTGGTTCGGTCAAGGTATCTGACCATCATCTGATTATTGGTGGTGGGTTTCTACCAGATCTTTTCATCGAGTCAGATCAAGGGCCTCGTGGGCACCTTCGCACCAGTCCTGGCTTCTACCGGTTACGGTTCGAAGGTTTGCCCCCCAAGTCAAAGATTCTGTCAGCCGAGATCGACCGGGGTGAGGGCTGGTTGCCGGTAGAATCAGTTGCCGAACTAGAGTTCGGTACGTTTGGTTCTCTCTACGCGCCGGTTGCAGCGCAACCACTGCTGGAGCCGATGGTCTGGTCGGGTGCAGTGGCCTTTGAGGGCCACCAGACCCTGGAGCAGGATCTGATCATCCAGCCGGGCACCACTGTTCGCTTGGCCCCGGGCGCCACCTTGGTTCTGAAGGGGCGCCTGCTGGCCGAGGGCACGCTGGAGCGCCCGATCCGGTTTCTGTCTCAACAGGCGGATCAGGCTCCCTGGGGTGCGATTGTGCTGATGGGGCCGGGTGCCAATGGATCCCGCCTAACCCACTGCGAGATGGCGGGTGGCAGTGGCCAGAAGGGGGCTCTTTTCGAGTATTCAGCGATGTTCTCAGTGCACGATGTGAAGGGGGTATCAGTCAAGGACTGCCTGTTTCGGGACAGCCGGGTTGTGGATGACATGGTGCACACGGTCTATGCTGATATCCGCTTTGAGCGAACGAGATTCGAAAACGCCTTCGCCGATGCGCTCGATCTTGATATCTCTGAAGCCGTGATCATAGATAGCCAGTTCAACCACAGTGGCAACGATGCGGTGGATCTCATGACCGCCCGGGCCCACATATCCGGTTCCACTTTTGTTGGTAATGGCGACAAGGGCATCTCGGTCGGAGAGAACAGCCACTTATTTGCCGTGGACAACTGCCTAATTGGGAATCTGATCGGTGTAGAGTCCAAGGACCATTCCATCGCGTTGCTCTTCAACCAGACCCTCAAGGACAACGAAATCGGTTTGCATGCCTACCGTAAAAACTGGCGTTATGGCACGGGTGGAGCCATTTTTCTCGCAAAGTCGACGGTCTCTGGCAGTGACGACCCAGTGTCTGCCAAAAAGGAGTCCTCCATTCACCTGTTTGATTCGTATCTTGACCGGCCGTTGTCCGGCAAAAGGATTACCGCCACCGCTGTAGACGGGGAAAGTCGTGTCCAGGCCACGCAGGTCACCGTGCTGCCGGCCGATGACACCACCACCCCTGTCATCAGTCAGGCACTACAAAACCTGCCGGTCGCAACACTGGCGCAGGTCGCTGTCGATCGGCGACAGGCGGTATGCGATGGTTAGAGGGGGATTGAACATGCCGCGGCGACTGAATCGATATTCATCTAAATTTACTTTCGTACTGCAGTCGAAAAAGAAAATGAAAGTGATCGGGAATCTAGTGTTTTTTATTTTTGCACTGATATTTTCGTCCCTATTTCTATTGTGGGCGTATCAGGAAGAGATGGTTGATGAAGTCGGTACCTGGGCGATCTCGAGTTATAAGAATCAATACGATTCTGAGTGGAAAGAGACATTGCGAGATTTAAGGGCCGGACAGACCCAGCCAGCTATAGCACTATTGGAAGGCAAGAAATGGGGCGAGATTCAAAATCGAGACCGCGTCTATCTCATGAAGCGCAAGTTGCTGGAAAACTTGGCAGCTCAACTCCACAGCACCGAGCAGTATGGAGAATTGCTTCATTGGGCGGGGGTCTGGCGGGGGCTGGATGAGAGAGATGTGACGGCAATGGCGTACTGGTACGAGGCGCTTCGCCACACGCCGGATAGACGTGAAGAAGGAACACGTGGGTTAAAGGAGACGTGGCAACGTTTCCCCTCCAACGAAGCGCTGACGGGATTTCTTACGGCCGCGACCTTGGTTGAGTCGGGTGATGCGAGTGCTGTGGCAGAAATGAGGTCTCGACACCGACAGAAATTGATGGAAGCAATGTCGAAGGGTTGGAGAGTGACCTGGAACTGGCGCATCCAGCAGGCTCTGGCGAAGCCAGTTCGTGTCGAGCTCGCTAGGTATCTCCGCTCTTGGCAATTGATTGCCGCTTGGCGTGAATTTACTGGAATCTGTCGATCGTTGTGGTCGTGGCGGGGAGATGATCGACTGAGAAGAACAGGATTTACAGACTTTTCGATCTCGCCAGATGACCAAGATATCGTCCGGATTCCCCTGCGGATCCCGAAATTCATGACGACACTCCGGATCGATCCACCGCCAGGTTCGAGAGTCCGAATTTCGAATATTCAGATTGTTGTTGACAATGTGGTCCACCCAATTTTGATTTCGCAATTGGTGGATCAGCGTCATTACAAAAGAATGGCTCGAAAGGAAGAGTTTCTGGAATCGCAAGGTGCCGACGACCCATGGGTTCGAATGAATATCGTTGACATCATTGGCGGAAGCGAAAGAAAAGCAGTGGATGCAGTGCTGAGATTTCGAGCGTCAATTCTACTTCCAGCGCTGTAACTTAGAGGCGTTTGAGTGAGCCATTCTGGTAGCCAATGAAACCGTTCTTTATACGACTTTTTCTCTGGTCGTGGTTGTTGACTCTGCCAATCAGCAGTGTCGGTGCGTATTGGACTTACCAGACGGTCGATCGGTTTTATACCTTCGGTGTGCGGTACAAGCCGTCTCCCGCTAAGTTTGACCTCCATACGGTGGGTCAGTATGAATACGAAACATTACGCCAGCGTGTCGCCGCAGCAGCTTCGAGAATTACAAAAAGCAACCCATCGAGCTTGCCCTTAATTCATTTGTTCGTACCTGAGGCTAACTTGGCCATACTTGAATCACACATGCCTCAATCCGGGTATGACTACGTGAAAGGGCGGATGCTGATCGACGGCAAGCTTGAAAAAGTCCAGATAAAGTACCGTGGTGACTTCGTGTATCACTGGGGCTATGACAAGAAGTCAATTCGGGTCCGTACCACCCGACAGAATATGTTCCAAGGGTTTCGATCGTTCAATCTGCAGGCCCCAAAGCGCGATCAGCAGTTGAACACTTATCTCTCTTTGCAACTTGCGGCGCGAATGGAGCTCCTAGGTCCTAAGACAAAACTCATACGGTTGTA
>Ga0209753_1000375_pt1 | contig 18608 bp, 16 predicted proteins | sample METZYME_3_550m_FD_187550 | JGI IMG/M metagenome (GOLD analysis project Ga0209753, IMG submission 187550) | Marine microbial communities from oxygen minimum zone in mesopelagic equatorial Pacific - METZYME_3_550m (SPAdes) (version 2) | ecosystem: Environmental > Aquatic > Marine > Oceanic... | reverse complement strand
TCAAGGGGTGGGCGTGAAATGTAAAGATCACCTCCGGTCTTCTATCCCGAAATAATGAATAAGTTCTGAAAAAATTAACTACCAAATTGAATAATCTTTTTAATGTTGGCCTGTCAACCCGTCCAAGATTGATATATTCTGCACCTAATCGTTTGCTCAGTTCAGCACTGCGTCGTGAAATCTGGTTCCATGCCACAAAAATTAACCGCTGTTTCATAAAACTATAATGGTATGATAAAATATTTTGACATCATTTTTCAACAGAGCAAATGTAATACAGTTTGAAAAGACTTTATTGTCAATAATCGTTTAGTCAATGATAATACCGCTTAGAAAATCCTCGCCATTCACCCATCCCAAAAATATATCGCTTTATAAATTGAATAATAAATCCCGATCCATAGCCAAAAATCTGGAAAGGAATAGTAAGAGATGTATAGAAACCAACTTTAATACTCTTTGATTGATAGACAGCAATGATTGACATTAATAAAAGACTAGTAATTCCGAATAGGAAAATTGGGAAAAATACAGGCGGATTCACCAGACTTCCCATTATCACCAAAATGGCTAGGAGCGTAGCTGCAGCAGGCAAAAAGTGAATGGGTTCCAACATGGATTTATCGATTTTACCGAGATTTATCCTGGCAACGCCCCAGTTAAATACCTGGCGGAAGAATTTTTTCAGCGTGGTCCGCCTGCGGTGATAAACAACGGCATTTTTTAAGAATTTGACTCTTGCTCCGCTTTTGTGAATGCGGTGGCTCAATTCAATGTCCTGGCCATGACGCAGGGACCCAAAGCCCCCCACCTTGTCATACACGGACCTTCTCATGGCCATATTATGGGACCTGGGATAAAATTTGGCTATCATTTTTTCACTGTGACCCCGCATACCTCCTGTTGTTAAAAAAGATGTCATGGAAAAATTAATCGCTTTCTGGATCGGTGTAAAATCATCCTTGGCGCTGTCTGGCCCTCCGCAGGCGTCAAACTCATCATTCTGATAAGCGGCATAAATCGTTTCTAGCCAGGCCTGATGGGCTTCACAATCTGAGTCAATGAATACAAACAGTTCCCCCGCCGCCTCTTTCAGACCCAGGTTTCTGGCTGACCCGGGACCCTGGTTATCCTGGGTGAAATATTTCAGTTCGAAATCAGTCTTCTGCTGCCAGCCTGCGATGAGATCTTCTGTTGAATCTGTAGATCCATCATCCGCAATAATCATCTCAAACAAGGAGTAATCTATGGTCTGGTTGTTAATTGACTCCAGCAAAAGATCAATTTCATCAGCACGATTGAACGTGGGTGTAATAATACTGATGATAGGTGAGACCCCGGACATGGGAAGGGACTTCAGCCAGTGTGAGTGATTTTTCTAATTCTGTTTTCCTGCCCCTGTGCGGTTCGCGCCATCAACTCACCCAGCAGTCCCATAGAGAAAAACTGAATCCCGATCACAATCAGCATGATACCAAACATTAAAAGGGCCATATGTTTCACAAATGGTTCACCCAGTCCGTATTTAAAATAAAGGACTACACATTCTACGATCAGGCCCAAATGCAGCGAGATTAACCCAAAAAAGCCAAAAAGATGCAGGGGCTGCTGGTCATATCGATTAAGAAATAAAATGGTAATCAGGTCAAAAAAACCATGGAACAGCCTGGAGCCGCCGTATTTTGTTTCCCCAAACTGGCGAGCCCGATGATTGACGGTAATTTCGGTTATCCTGAATTTTCGCTGCCCTGCCAGAGCCGGTATGTAGCGGTGGCGGCCGCCAAAAACCTCAATGGATTTCACAACGGATTTTTTATAGCCCTTTAAACCACAATTGAAATCATGGATTTTTACGCCGGTCATTACTCTGGTGACAAAATTGAACAGTTTTGAAGGAAGCGTTTTTCCAATTGGATCATGGCGAATCTTTTTCCAGCCGGAAACCAGGTCCCATCCATCTTCCAGTTTGCCAACTAAATTCGGGATCTCTGCCGGGTCATCCTGGAGATCCGCATCCATGGTGATGATATAATCCCCATCTGCTAATTTGAATCCCTCCGATAATGCGGCAGATTTTCCATAATTCCGATAAAACTGAATCAATTTATAGTGCGAATCCTGAGCGCAAAGATCTGCCAGGTACTCTGTTGAACCATCTGAGGATCCGTCATCAATAAATATCACTTCCCATTCGGGGTAGGCAGACAGATTTTTATCCAATTCTACTTTCAGATCGGGCAAAGATTCGTTTTCATTGAAAACAGGAATAACGATCGATATCTTCATCTCAACTTTGGATCAAACCCCAAACCCTCTCCAGGTTCACAGCGGTTGTATGATGCATTCTTTTTTGAATATCGATTTTTACAGACTGATTCATATCCAAATCTTTGAATGTGGCTGAGATCAAGGAGAATGGAATTTGATCCAATTCCCCTGTTTCAAACTGTAAAGACAGATCCATAAAATCCCTGGATGGATCATCTGAGACAGGCTTAGCGATATCCGGTTGAACCCCCCACAAGAATTTTGTGATGTCTTTTGGTTCAACAATATAGAGAAAAGGAAAAAATTCCAGGATTTGTTCATAATCATACTGTTTATTTTCAATGAGGTTCCAGGCAAATACATTATGGGGAGTAAACCACATTAACAGTGCCTTTCTGCCAAGAATATCTTTGAATTGCAAAAAGGAACTATCATGCTGCGACATATACTTAAATGTCAGTTCTCCGGAGAAGAAACCTCTGGAATCAATTTTCCCGTTGCCGGTGCAGGAGATATAAGATTCTAGCAGTGATCCGTACTTTCTTGGCGCTGGAGAAACCGTTTCCGGACTGGCAGGTTTCATTGGAGCCACGCAACCGCTCGCGACAAACAACAGCAAAAGAAATGGGATTGCCATTGATTATTCTTTAAACGGTAAAGTGGCCTTTGTGGTATCTGTAATTCCAGCCTGTTGAATACCTTTATCTACCACATGCATTGATTTGGCCTTGATTACTGCGTTCAAATGGTCTTGAATCACCGGGTTGCTGGAATCAATACTTAAGGATTCGCGAATAAATTCAATCGCCTTTTCATAATCATTCAATTTATAATAAATCCAGCCGATGGTGTCCAGATAAGGCGCAGATTTAGGAACCAAGCGGATTGCGTTTTTTGCCAATTCCAGTGCCAGCTCAAAATCCTCGTTACGGTCCGCAAGGCTATAGGCGTAGTTGTTAAATGCCTGGGCATCGGTGCTGTCCGTAGCAACAAGGTCAAGGTATAATTCATCCGATTTAGACCACTCTCCGATTTGATCATAAATAAGGGCTAGATTATGTTTTGTATTCCGGGAATCAGGGAAAATACCTAACGCTTGTAAAAGATATACTTCGGCATTACCGTAATCCTTTACCTGATAATAAGAGGTGCCCAGAAGATAGTGCACGGTAAATTCATTGGGAAATTTTTCCACACAGGAAGATAGCGCTACGATAGCATCTTCAGGTTTATTTCTGTTCAAGGCCAGGAATCCTGTATTGATAAATCCCCTGACATCATCTGGAAATTTTTCTATCAAAAGCTGATTATAATTCTCGGCGCGGTCAATTTGTTTATCGTTAAGCAGTAAATTCACCAATCGATTTAACACATCACTGTTCAAACTATCTCTACCAAACGCCTTCAAAATTTCCTTGAGCGCATTTTCCGAGTCATCTAATTCTTCATATAAAGCACTTTTTTGGATCAACAGTTCAACGGTGGGCCCTCTGGTAGTTTCCAGTACCTGTATTGTTTTGAGTGCTTTTTCAAAATCATTGTCGAATAGAGCCAAGTCCCGTAAAGTCTCTAAGTATTTTTCATTTTCAGGTTCTTCTTCCAGAAGCAGGTCACAGATTTCTTCTGCCCGTTCAAATTTATTAGTTGCCAGGGTGATCTGCAGTGCCTGTTCCAGACCTTTAACAGCCATGGAATTGACCCGGTAGGCTTCCAAATAATAATCAATGGCTATGTCCCATTGTTTCTGCAGCCGGGCAAGGTCAGCCAGTGCATAAAGATGATCAATATTATCTGGATCTAGACGGGTGAGTTCTCTGAATGCTGCTTCTGCCTGAGGCAGTCGTTTTTGCAAAATATAGATCTTGCCCAGTATTTCGTATCCTTCCACCTCATCGGGATTGAGTTCTATGGCGACCTGTAAATGATTTTCCGCCCGCTTATTTTTACCCAGCCTGCGGTAGGCATCAGCGATGGATACATGAATGGTGGGCGCATTGGGATCCAGATCCAGGGCGTCTTGGAATTCCAGAATTGCCAGAGCGTAATTGCCCTGGTTCACCAGGAATTCACCCTGCATGAAATGATGCAGAGCTAACTCCTGGTCTTCTTCAGGAATATTTCCTGCCAGTCCGGATAAAAAAAGACTACCCGCTGCGAAATAAAAGATAATTTTTCTCATTCTGTCTCTTCTGCATTATGTTTAATTGACTCAAAAAGAGTAATATCATTCCCTCCCTGTTCTTTTACATGATACATGGCCTGGTCCGCAAAATCGATCAGCTCTTTCATGGATTTATGATGTGTAGGGTATTCTGACATGCCGGCGCTGATGGTCATTTTTACATCCTGCCCATTCATACTGTAAGGGTAATCAGCAATATTTTGTACAATGCGCTTGCCCACGGGCATGGCATTCTCCGCCGCTGTATTGATCAGAATAACCACAAATTCCTCTCCGCCGTACCGGGCAACCAGGTCAATTGCACGGACATTTTCTTTTAATATGCCGGAAACTGTTTGGATAACATAGTCTCCGTAGGGGTGTCCAAGTGTATCGTTGATCCGTTTAAATTTGTCCAAATCAAACATCATAACCGTCATATACTGCTGGAATCGTTCCGCCCTAAGTATTTCATCCTGAAACCGTTCTTTGAATGTTTGATGATTAAGCAGTTTAGATAAACCGTCATGGGTAGCATCCTGATAAATTTTATCGTATTCCTGTATCCAGTACATGGCAGTGCCCATCACTTTACCTATCAGGATTAGGTTTTCTCTATCCCGGTCCGTAAATGCATCAGGATTGAGTCTCTCCAGCACGATTGATCCTAAATTTTCATTGTCAATAACAATGGGTACGCCCAGGACAGCACCAAAACCAGGGTCATCATCAGCACCGGTGGTGTAGCGGCCTAAATTTGGATAATCTTTCTTCCAATTCACGGTATGAATAATTTCGCCATTGGTTATTGGCAAGCCATGGAGAGAACCATTAACATTGTATTCACTACCGATTTGTAGATCCTTATTGATGCCTTCCGTCAGTTTCACGACACAATTCTGCCCCTTATCCAGTTTTATGGATATCGTAAGGCAATCAAACTGAAAAGAGAAGATCAATAAAGATTTGAACCGTTCTAATGCTTCGGATTCCTCTGATTTAAAACTCAGCGCTGACAACAGGTCTAGAATTCGCTGTTTCCCGTCAACCTTATTTGTCTGGATTTCTAGAAAATCCAGATTTTTCAAACCATAGGAAACAAAACGACCTAGTTCCCCCAGTACAGCCTTATCTTTTTCAGTAATATCACTAAAATGATTGATCCGGGTCATGACAAAGCCAACTATATTATCGTGCAGGCTGATCACACTGATCACCACACACTCGCTCCCCCGCCAGCTTCTTGCATCAAATAATTCATTCCAAGCATCGGGAACATCTTTCTGGTGGCAGATGGCTTTACCTTCCGTATTCAATAATCTTGAAACAATCTCATTCTGAGCAGGAATTGTATTTGCAAACCCCTCTACGTCGGAATACTGGAGTGTAAAAACCTGAAGTTCAGGATCAATCATATAAACAGCAGTTTCAAAACTCTGATCCATCGCTTTCACAGTTGATCGCACCAGCATCTGGAGTTCATCATACAATCCTTTTGTAGGGGACAATTGGGTGCTGGACTGTACTTCGGGATGATCCGTTTCAGAGGCCGCTGAGCTCAGGCTGTTTTCAGAGCCATTTTCGTCCAAGGTATAATTGTAAAACAGTAAAAGTAAGATCACTCCAGCCAATATAACATACCGCAGGATCTCTACTGCGGAATTACTGGTATTGGATAAAAGTGCAAAAACGAAAACAGCAAGACAAAAAGCAATCAATGCTTTGGTAAAATTTGCCAGGTTAATATGCGAAAACATAAAATTACTTTCCTCGTCAGCAAAATTAAGATGTTTGGACGGGGATTAAAACCTGTTTAAGCGGGCTTAATCGTTTACAAGATGGATCCGTTTTGTATAATCTTTTTTAGGCAAATTTGCAGAATTTTCATCCAGGCTATCCTCTTCTGCTTCTACCAGGTCCTGTGGTTTCGGATTGACTCGAGTTGTGGCCGGGTTGGAGAGAGTTGGCACAGGATCATTCGCATAAAACTGATTCTGGCTGGTGGAGGCATCCATATCAGGGGAAAATAACTGCATACTCACAAATAATAATGCAATCGTAAGCCCGGTCATTAAAGATGCATATACAGGCGTAAAACCCATGAACGTCTTTTGGCCTGAAACAGGTTTTAATCTGTAGGGCAGTTTTTCATTTTTAATGCGGCTCATCAAACGTTCATTGAAACGGTCTGACACCTTCACCTTTTGTATATTTCTTAATTGATCTATGGTAGAACGAACAAGATCGACCAGAGATTCTGCTTCCGGATCTTCTGTCAGATAGTTCTCAAACTCCTTCCTTTTTGATAAAGAAAGGGAGTTTTCAATGTAGTCTGAGATCAGATCTTCAAATTCGTAGCGATTCATTGAATATGTGTACTCCTTTTCATCTTAAATCTTTTAAATCAGCCTGCAGTTGTAAACGAGCTCTGTTAATTCTTGATTTCACGGTTCCCAGCGGAACGCCAACAATGGAACTGATATCCTCATAGGAAAGTTCCTGTATATCCCGCAAAATAATCACTGTTTTAAAATGTACCGATAATGCATGGATAGCGATCTGGATTCGTTTTGCAGCATATTCGCTTTCAACTTCCTGCCCGGTTTCCGGTTGAACAGCCGGTAATTCATACTCCCGTTCATCACGGGTCATTTGACTGAGTACGGTTACTTTTCTGCGCTTTCTTTTCCTGAGTTCTGTATTAGCCAGGTTTCTGGCGATCGTGTAGATCCAGGTTGAAAATTTGGCAATCTCCCGGTAGTAATGTTTTTTTTCATATAGTTTCAGCATGGTGTCCTGAACGACATCTTCGGACTGTTCCGTATCACCTAAGAACTGAAAAACAAAATTCATTAAACGGTCCCGATAACGATTGACCAATTCTACATAGGCCTGTTCATCACCAGCCTGGAATCTAGCGATTAATTGCTCATCGGTATAAACAAAGGGGGAATGTCGTTTATCCAATGACATGGCTGATAAAATGGACGAGCTCTGTCTCATCTGAAATGTATGCTGTTTTTTGTCTTTTGTCAATTTCACCCAGATAAGTCAGCGCTGATTTTAATTTCTCTTTCGTAAAACCCCGAGAGAATTGAGGAATCCGCTTTCTTACTGACGGTGATATGGGCATATAACCACGGGATCCCTGAAAAGTTCCATGATTCATTTTTACAAAAAGCATTTCCTGGAATAAGCAGGTCAGGGGATACAACAGTGAAATCAATGTTTCATTTTGGGTAATAATGGTTTTACCCAGGGCGATTGCCTGATCCAGATCCCGGCTTCCCAATGCTCCCAGGAATTCCCAGCGCTGTCTTTCCCGCTGCCAGCCCGAAAACTGCCCTATATCTTCCGCATTTATTGTATCCTTTTCTCCAGTCCAGATACAAACTTTTTTAATTTCATTTTTCAGGTGAGCAAGTGAATCTCCGGCCATCTCAACCATGAAATCTATTACATTGAAATGGACTTTTTTTTCTTCTTCCTTGAAAAAATAATTTGCCCATTTTCTCATTTCAGTTCCAAAGGGTGTGCGCACCTCAATTGGTTCAACTATTCTGCCCATCTTTTTAGAAAAAGCTGATTTGTCCAGCCAGTCATTGATGATCATGACCAGCACATGGCTTTCCATCGGAGACCTGCAATAAGCCAAAAGATCATCGGCCATTTTTCCTTTCAACTGCTGAGGATTTCTTAACACAAACAATTTGTTACTGCTGAACAAATCACGGGTAGTCAACTGGTCAACGATCTCCTTTCCCTTCATATCGTCAGGTAGCATCAGTGTTTTATCTACAGGATCTTCGCCGAAGAAGGTTTCCGATACTTTTTTAACAAAAAGGGATTGCAGGAACTGATCATTACCCTTTAGGAAATAAATGGGATTAACTATCCCTGTTTTGATAGTATCGAGGACTCCCTTAATCTTCATTTTTTCTATTGAACTGTGTATTCATACTAACCACAACAACTGCAAAAAAGGCAAAAACAAAACTTGTAAGTCTTTCTGTCATTAATGATTGCAGACCCGGAATGTTTGCCCAGGCAATGGTTGTCACAAATCCGGTTAAAAGACCCGCAATGACACCCTGCCTAGTTATTTTCTTCCACCACAGTGTCAGAACCAGCACAGGGCCGAAGGTAGACCCCAAACCACTCCAGGCATAACTGACTACGCTAAAAATCTTTTTATCCTGGATCTCAGAAAGCATGGCAATTCCAAAAGCAATCAATCCCAAAAGAACAATTGTGACTCGGCTCAGCGTAACCAAAGATTTGTCAGATAATTTTATTCCTAAAAACTGGTGGACAAAATCTTCCGTCACTGCGGAAGTGGACACCAGCAGTTGTGAATCGGCAGTGGACATCATGGCAGCCACAGCCCCGGAAATGAATAATCCAGCTAAAATTGGTGGCAGCAGTTCGGTGGCCAGCAGCGGCATGGCCTGTTCAACATCTGTAACCATTTTCAATTCACCATTTGCCATCACCTGGTAAAAATGATCTACTCCAAAATACTGCAGTGCAACCAGGCCAATCAAAAATGCACCTGTTATGCCGGGTAAAGCCCAAAGGATCGCCACGGTCCTGGCCTGTCTCACTTCCCGGGAGTCGCGGATTGCCATATAGCGGATCACCAAGTGGGGCTGTCCGAGATATCCCAACCCCCAACTCAATCCACCCAACGCAACCATCAATGCGGCAACCCCGCTCTCCCCCATAAAATAAGAAGCATTGTTCTTTCCCAAAAGTTGGTCCGCATTCTCAAGGCTGGCCGACAGGGATATGCCGGATTCCTGCAGCTCGATAAAGCCGGCAATTGGAAGAATAACCAGCGTTCCAATCATGAGAATGCCCTGCAGAAGGTCTGTCCATGCCACGGCAAAAAATCCACCCATGAGAGTGTAAATAATGATCACCGCTGCTCCGATCGTAATTCCATTAACCGGAGACAGGTCGAACAGGGAACTCAGCACCTTTCCTGATGCATGGAATTGCGCCGAAACATAAAACATAAAGAAAAATGCAATAATAATGGCTGAAAACAGCCGAATGATATTAGATGGGTCATTAAATCTCCGGTGCAGATATTCTGGAATGGTCAGGGCATTATATTTTTCTGTCTCTTCCCGAAGTTTTTGGGCGATCAAAAACCAGGATGCAGTGATTCCTAAAATGATACCGATGACCGTCCATGCTTCCCCCAGGCCCACAGCGATGGCTGCACCGGGAAGTGCCAATAGCAGCCAGGCCGATTCGCCAGAGGCTCTTTCAGAAAAAGCCGTGACCCAAGGACCGAGTTTTCGTCCAGCCAAAAGGTAATCTTCCTGCGTTTTGTTGAAGCGGTACGTCCAAACACCCACACCCAGTAAAAGCAACAGGTACAAAACAAAAATGATGCCGATTAAATCCATATCAGATCAATAAAGTGATGATACCAACTGCAAAGCAGTATATCCCGAAATAATGAAATTTCCCTTGTTCCAGCCATCCCAGGAGCCATTTCAGGGCAACCACCCCAACCCCGAAAGAGCTTATTAACGCAGCAATGCTTACTGAAAGCGGCAATTGAAACCCACTGCTTACATCCAATGCTGTCAAGAGTCCTGCTCCGGCTATAGCCGGGATAGCCAAAAGGAATGAAAACCGCGCAGCTTCCTTTGGAGATAATCCTAAAAATAGTGCGGCGCTGATGGTCATGCCGCTTCGGGAAACGCCGGGAATAATGGCAACTGCTTGTGCGCAACCAATCAGAATAGACGTTATATAAGAATGATCCCTATTCCTCCTTTTAGCAAAGGATGAACCATAAAGGACCAATCCAGTGAAAATAAGCGCGCCACCCACAGCCGGAACGATTTCGAATAAGGATTCAAACAAGTCTTTCAGCCCAAGCCCAATGCCGATAGCTGGCAAAGTGCCGATAAGAATGAAAAGAATGAACATTTGTGTTTTTTTTGATGTCAGGGATAATGCAAGGTATTTAATGTCATCAAAAAAGACCAACAGCACGCTGGTCATCGTTCCCAAGTGGACGAGAATCTCAAATTCATTCCCAGGCTGCTCGATACCAAGGATAGCTTGCCCCAGGACCAAATGCCCGGAACTGCTGATCGGTAAAAATTCGGTTAATCCCTGGACGATACCCAGGATGGTTGCTTCAATAATTGTCATAATAAAGAAAAAAGTGGTTGGAATTTAGACGAGAGAATTAGATTCGGGGAAATTGAATATTCCTATCCCAATAATCCGATCATCCGTCCAGCTATTTTCTCATTGGTTTAGAAAAGATATTGGATTCCGGTTCTACGGCCGAAATGACCTTAGAATCTTATAGTATTAATCTTTATTCGTCCCTCTGTTAAATAGGAAAAGAATAAAGAAATTATTTCATTCCTAACAATCCAATCATCCGCCCGGCTTTTTTCCCGTTCCTTCGGTAGGAATGATATTTATCTTCCTTACAGGAGGTGCAGTCCGATAAAACAGTGATATTATCTTTTTGAAATCCGGAACTCATTAATTGATTTAATGCCATTTCCTGCAGATCAATTCGATATTTCCCGTTTCCTTTATTTTCGACAAATGCGGGATTAAATTGATTGATCACGTCATCGCTAACTTCAAAACAACAGGATTTGATGGATGGACCAATTAGTACTTCAAACTCATTTGTTGAATGGCCATGGTCCATCAGTAATTTGGATGATTTCCATAGTATGCCATTTACCAATCCTCGCCAACCCGCATGGACAAGCCCGAAAACCACTTCAGATTTATGAACAAAGTAAATGGGTAAGCAATCGGCAACCTGCACTGAGCAGATCAAATCGGGATTTGCTGAAAAAACTCCATCCAGGTTATTCACTCTCCCCGCTGCCCTAATAACGGATACATTGGTGGAATGGATCTGCTGCGGTATGATCAGCCTGGATGGATCCAATCCTGTTACACTGGCAAATTGCTGCTGATCCTCTTTCCCATCAAGGAGCAAAGATGAATGAGAAAAAACAGCTTTTAACCTTTCATTCCGGAAAACAGGGGAATAATCAGACCAGTGCTGTACAGACATTAAGGTACGGTGACCTGCAGTGAGTCGCCGTTATATATGCCCACAGAACGGATAGAGTTGCGTTTGTATTCCAACACCTGGGTTGACTGGTTGCTGTTTTTATTTTTTCCGCCGAACTGGATAGAGGTTGTACGACCATCAAAAGAAATCTGTTTTTTTAGGTTTTGATAAAAGGATCGACGGGTGCCGCTGGATCTGGAACTGATAAGATTAATGAAATCACCATGGTCAAAGCCAAGGGCATAATAATTGCTGAATTGCAGTTTTTCATTCATCATCATGGAAGAACGCACATCACTAACAATGCGCATGCCCTGCACATGAGGGCCAATCACGTCCTGGTTCAGGACATCCATATCCAACCAGTTTTCATTACCAATGATGACTGTCTCTAAATTGTACAATGGAACCTGTGTGCCCACATAGGTGAGTTCGCCAGCACGTAGAGGCAGATATAACGCCTGGATAGTTTTTAAAAATATTTTGGCCGAGTCCCGTTTACTCATGATTTCGGCCCCCTCTTCATCCGGTAAATCAAAAAAATCATCCACATCCACGTCAAATAGCCCTTCCAGGCTGTCAATAGCCATATCCATCACATTTTCTGAGGGTTTTTTTTCCGGTACCAGGGACCAGGCTGTACGCCGGATGGATTTAAACTGCCGCGCTATATTCTCCGGTTTTTCATGATACCATTCCAGGGCAACAGGTTCAATGCCCAACTGGTTTAATTCGCTGATAAAAAATTTAGTCATCTGCAAAGAATGTCCATCTCCAGGTGATAATATGGCAATCTGCTCCAGGTCCATTTCCTGCACCAGTAACTGGGCGGTCCGCTGGGCAATGGTTCTGTCTGTGGGAGAAAGAAAAAAAACATTATCAGCCAGGTCAGCCAAACCGGTCAATTCAGTTTTTGGAATCAATATCGGGAGCGAGGACGTGGTTCCAGAAGCAATGAGTATCTGAGAATCCGCGAAAGGGCCTAATATGCCGGTTATTCTGCGGTTCAAAGCGATTTTTCTAAGGATCTCAAATGCTTTTACATTGCTGCTTTCTGTATCAAATACAATAAAGCGTACTGCAATATGAGCCAGATTCTCATCTAAAAATTCCGAAAGACCTGCTAGATACGACATACTTTTACCCGCATCGGTACCCGTAATGGGCAAAACAATAGCAATCGTACTCTGATTAAAAAATTTTCTATTCACGGCCTGCGATAAAGACTCGAAAAAAGCCTGGAACGCCTGGGGAAACTCACTGGACATTCTACCTCTCAGTACGAGCTCCAGATCATAGCTGTTACCGTTTTTCCAGGCTGCGTATGCTCTGGTCAGATTCAGAATAGCCCGGTTTGGTTTGTCCTGTTCCTGGAAAAGCAACCCTTCCAGCCGATGGGGGTCTATATCATTGGCAATGCAATTCAGGAGGCGTTCATCGATTCCTTGCAATTGGATCGAATCTACAGCCAGGGTGCGGATACGGAGATAACGCTCAAATGCAGATGTAACCTGTCCCTGCACAAGCAATATATCACCCATAAGAATCTGGGCATGGTTTTCATAAGGGCTGTCAGGATAACTAGTTATGTATGATTTACAAGTCCGCAATGCCTGTTTCCACTCACCCTGGTGGTATTGCGATTTGGCCAGCATGAGCTGGGCTGCGGGGTCTGCGTAATCTTTGTCCTGAGTCAAGATGGCATGGAAATAATCTTCCGCAAGTCCAAAACGGGCTTGATTGTATTGTTCCAGGGCCTGTTGGAAATGCACCCGGTATCCCAGGGAATCCAGGGTAATATTTGCGTCCAGAGACTGACAAATAAGCGGTAGACAGACAGCCAGAACTTTTTGAAAAGAGCGCAAAGGCAATTCCTTTTGTTGTTTATGCCTCGTCCCAGATTTTATCCAGTAATCTTCCCTCCAGCTCTAGCGTATAACCTCTTTCTGAGAGCAGATCCTTTTGAAGTATACCATGCTTTTCACCAACAGTAATTATTTTTTTCACCAGGGACTGTTCATCTTTACAGTTGATTATTCTGTTAAACGATGTTATGAATTTCCCATTATCCGCATCCGCAATGTTTTCCTGGTTCGCCTTCAATTCTTTGGTTTTTAGGAAAGCTGATAAAAAATTCTCTTCATAATTATCAGCCCATTTTTTGACCCCGGACATTTCTTTCAGTGTGCCGTTATCATTTAGAATGGTGATCAATTCATTCACAGCATACACCCAGGCATAGTCCACCAGAATATCCCGGCAGGTTTTGAGCTGGGAATTGGAATACTCTGCCTGAACCCAGTTTTCTTCAGCCAGGACATATACAATCTTTTTCATGATCATTTTTTGCTTTTGAATATATCTAAAATTTTCTTTATCAACGATCAGGTTTGAGATATGTTCTTCAAACTGCTTATTGTTAAACTTTATTGACATCAATTTTTCCTAAGCATTTATCATTTATGTTACCACACTAAACGGGTAAAATACATAATCAATTCCTGAAACTCCACAATAAAACCCCATTACACTATAAAAATTAACTGTTTAAACAGAAAATGGTTTCAAATAACACATGGTATATGGTTTGATTTGATTTCAAGGCTCCATATTCGAAAGGCCGTTATTTCCTACCGAGTTAATAGTATAAAAATCTATATACGGTTTTCGCCACCAAAAAGTCCTGGTTCGAACCCCTACCCGGAACAATCAGGAATTTTGCAGCCTCGGTCAGATTTTTATGGTCATCATAGAAATAGTATGTTCGAAACAATTTATCATTCATTTCCACAAGTTTGCCATCTTCGCCATAGGTAAAATTATTTTTTATTTCTCTGAATTCACCCGTATTACGGACAAATTCCACATTGGTTTCAACTGCCTTTTTGCCATTTGGACCATAAAAGTATTTTACTGATTTTAATTTCACTCCGTCCTGTCCGTAGCGGCTATGCTCAACCAATTTTCCGGACAGGTCGTAATCGTTGAGCTCTTTGCCAACGATATTTCCGCCGGGTTCCTGGACAATTTGTTCAATCACATTGCCCTTTTCATTGTATCGCAGGATTTTTTTTTCAACCAGGTAATGCTGATCATTGTAAATCAGTATCTTTACTGTCTGGCCTTGTTTGTTTGTTTCGTATTCGTATTTCCGGTAGGTACGGCTTTCCAAAAAGCCCCCGGGATTGTAATAACTGTACGATACTTCTACCCTGGCGCCGCTGGTATCATAATGAACGACCTGGCTGGATAACAGTACCATTATGCTTTGTCCCGCGGTTTCTCCTGCTATATATTCATTAATTTCCCGGGACATGATCCCTTTTAAAGGAATTTGCCGTACAGTGTCAGCCGCATTATCCGCTTCCAGTTCTTCCAGTTCCAGGTTTTCCCGGAAACTGTTCCGTTCGGACCATTCCAGCCATTCGCCCTGTTTCCTGCCATCCTTGATCATTCCCAGGGGAATGCTGAGGTCATTGTCCTTCTGATACACAAAACCGCTGACTTTTTCCTTACTGAAATTCTTGTAGAAGATACCGTCCACTTCTACAATATCCTTAATGTTGTGTTTTTCCGTCTGGGAAAAGGCCAGTGAGAAAAGCAAAATGATCATCAGCCAGGTTTGTTTCATTTTATAAAGTCTGGATATCAATGTATTATAGGTTCATTCTTCAATGAGCAGGCCTTTTTCAAAGATTCTCTCCTGGATTTTATGGCCCTTTTCATCCCAGGTGTAGCTGATACCACTGCCGTCATAAAATTTTCCTGTTTCCAGACGCTGGCCGCTCTTGTACCAGCGTTTGGAGAATCCATCCAGTTGTCCATTGCGGTAGTGCTGTTCGGACTTTTTCTGCCCATTTTTGTACCATTCCGTGATCCGTCCATTTTTCACACTGACATTTCTCAGAGCGTCTGCAATAAAATTTCCCTGGTAGCGCAGTTCTCCTTTTTTGTTCCAATGGTGAACCAGGCCATGGATTAGGCCACTCACATAGGTTTTTTCGCTTTCTTTATTGCCCTTCTCATACCATGTGGTCCATAGTCCGTTCTTTTTCCCTTTCTTAAAGCTGTGTTCCAGTTTTTTCTGGCCGCTGCGGTACCATTCCGTTACCATTTTCACTTCACCGGCTTTATCGAATGTTTTTGAACGGAATTTATTGCCATTATCATGGAAATCCACTTCCTTGACCTTGCGATGGCTGTTTTGAGTGATCTCCAAATACACCACTCGATCCAGGAGACCCTGTTCACTGCGTATCACCTCCTGGATGATATCTTGCCCCCACACAGCCAAAATCGGGATAAAAAATAAACTATATAAATACTGCCGTTTCATTGTTTGTGAGTATGTTTCCTGAAATTAAGGATTATTTCAGCAAAACCCCAAAGCAGCAGATTATTGCCTTATACTTAAGCTACTATGGGATTTAGAAGCCTGAAAGCACAGATTATGCTAATATTACTTAAACTCCAATCCTTATGATTGCTTATATAAAAATCTTACATTGAACTATTATTTTATCAACTTTCCATTCCGGTAGTTTCTCTTATAATCTATACTGCCATCCTCATTCCAAGCTGTCCATTTTCCGTGGGGCACGCCCTTTTTCCATTTCTTTTCACTGGCTTTCTTTCCATCCAAATACCATTCTGTATCCAATCCGTATTTTTTTCCGTTCTGATAGGTTACTTTCATCTTTTCTTTATTATTATCGTACCAGGTAGTGAACACACCTGTTTCTTTTCCATTCTCAAATGTACCTTCTGATTTTTTGTTTCCATTGGAGTGCCATTCACTTTGCAGGCCATGTTTTTTATTATTTTTGTAACTTCCCAGTGATTTCGGCTTCCCATCTTCGAAATATTCCCACTCTGTTTTATCCAATATTTTTCCACTTCCAAAGTTTGCTTCAAATGTTTTATTTCCATTATTATTCCAAATCGTTAATAAACCAACTTCCTTACCAGCTTTATAGGTGCCTTCGGATGCTTTCTTTCCATTCTCGTGCCATTCGATATGCAATCCTTCCTTTTTTCCATTTTTGTAGGTCCCTTCTGACTTCTCCTGCCCGTTCTTGTAATAGTTCCATGAATGAACCTCAATAATTTCCCCGCCTTTGTAGAACTTCTCCGATTTTTTCTTTCCATTTTCATACCAAACAGTATGCAGACCATCTTGTTTCCCTTCCTTGTAACTCCCTTCCTGCATGGTCTGTTTATTCTCATACCAGGAAGTCCATTTCCCAACCCACAGATCATCCTGATATTTTCCTTCTAGTTTCTTATGACCATTTGCGTGCCAATCCGTGAACAGTCCATCCTTTTTCCCATTCTTGTAGGCACCTGCAAACATACTGCCACCATTCTCATGCCACACGTTCCAGGACCCATGCTTTTCTCCATCATTATAGTTTTTTTCCTCATATTTCTGACCATTCTCAAACCATTCTGTGTGCAAGCCCTGTTTTTTCCCTTCTGTAAAGCTCCTATCTGTCTTTTTCTGCTTATTGGGGTGATATTCCCACAATTGATTATTAATTAATTGTCCATCTACATAGGTGCCTTCTGATTTTTTCAGCCCGTTTTCATACCAGGTCGTGAACAGCCCATATTCCTTTCCTTCCTCATAGTTCCCCTTTGATTTCTTCGCGCCGCTGTCGTAGCGGTGAATGATTTCGCCATTCCATATTTGCCCATTTCTCGTTTCCTTTTGGATATTCCCATCCTGGGTATAGTAGATAATGATATCCTCATTGATGCCAGTTGTATATAATTCTCCGGTAGAATAATATTGAAACGTCTTTTTGTACAGCTGCTGGCTTGAAGAAAATAATTTTTCTTCAATTAACTCTCCTGTTGAATCCCACATATGCCATAACCCATCTTCTCTATCAGCGGAATACAGGCCCCTTGACTGTGGTTTCCCATCTTCATGCCAACTGATGTATACGCCATTCCGTTCACCATCCTTATACATTTGTTCTGATTTTTTCGTCCCATCTTCATACCAGGTAGTAAATAATCCATTTTTCTTCCCATCCGTGTAGATCACCTCTGTTTTTTTGTTTTCATTCTCAAAATATTCCCATTCGGTATTTTCCATCAATTTTCCATCACTATATGTACTATCAGATTTCTGAAGGCCATTCTCGTACCATACAGTAAACAACCCGGTTAATTTCCCCGCTTTATAAACTCCTTCTGTTTTCTTTTGCCCATTTTGATACCATGATATATATTCTCCAGATTTTTGGTTATTTTTATAGGACTCAATAAACTTTTTTACACCGTTATCATAAAACCCTTGACGGGCAGTAAGTTCTTCATTGATGTCTTTACCTTCGAAACTGAGAACCAATTTCTTTAATCCGTTGTCGTGCCTTTCAATAACAATTTCATGTATTTCAGACTTTTGCGCATAAGAAATAGACCAAAAAAACAAGATTAGGATTTTGACTATAGAATTTTTCAAAATGGATGGTTCCTTTGTATTATTTTGGAATATGGTTTGAGATATTATGAAACTGTTTAGAAACCAACACTACGGCACCACTACTCATTTATACAACTTTAATAAATAACCATTATTTTAATCACAGTCGCCAATCACACTCACCTTTATCACAATTGAAAAGAAGAGCAGTGGCACGATCAGATGGTTTTTCATTTATTCTTCTTTTTTCTTCAATTTCTCTGTTAACTCATTCACCTTCGACAATTTTTCCCATTTATCCCCTTCAACCATACCCAATATCATATTTTTAATAAAACTTTTGTATTCAGGATCTCTGCCTTCACACAGTTTATCGATCAACTGTTCTAATTCTTTTTCTTTATTTACCATTAAACTGTCCTGCAGTTACAATTTACAAAAAAATATTCTATAAAAAACAAAACCCCACGAATGGACCGGGGTTTAATAAATTAGTCGATGATCAACCTCACCCTCCACAGATTACTCAACCGTGACGGATTGGTTTGGTATTATAGTGTTCTTCAAGTCTAACAATATTTGAGTTTGTAATCAGGGGTGATTGTAGAACCTTTTTGTAATTCAGTTGTAGGGAGTGAGTTATTTACATCCATCCCAATAATATTCACCAC
>Ga0209753_1000368_pt1 | contig 18688 bp, 11 predicted proteins | sample METZYME_3_550m_FD_187550 | JGI IMG/M metagenome (GOLD analysis project Ga0209753, IMG submission 187550) | Marine microbial communities from oxygen minimum zone in mesopelagic equatorial Pacific - METZYME_3_550m (SPAdes) (version 2) | ecosystem: Environmental > Aquatic > Marine > Oceanic... | reverse complement strand
GTGGAGCTGGTGGGTTGCTACGGACTCAGCGACATTTCCACTCATGCGTTTAAAGTGTTCCAATCGATACTTTTCTTCCAGATCCTTATATTTTTCCCCTTTAACCATAATTTTTTCAGCTTTGGTACGATCAAACTTTGTGAAGAATTTATTTAGCCGCTTGATTTGCTTTACCAACTTTGTGTGGTATTTCACAATTTCAAGTTGTCCTGCATCTGAAAAACTTTCTTCAAGGCCTTCTTTTTTTCCCACTAGGTTGTCAAAATGCCTTTTCACACTATTACTAATTAAGTTTATATAATTCACTGTAGAAACCAGGGCGAAAACCTCTTCCGTTTGATTTTGATTTAGATCTCCGCGGCTTGTTTTCAATAAATAATCTGTAATATGCTCATTTATATAATCAATCTTGTCCAGGCGTTGGTGGAGACCAATCTTCAATTCCTGCTCGGGGTTTTCTACGTCAACATAATCTTCGTCACCTACAAAGGGTCGAACCAGTGAGCCGACCACCCTTTCCATAAGCCCCACAACACCACGAATCTCAGCCAGTGCGTTGTTTATAGCTGCTCCTGGTTGGTTTAGAACTTTCTCATCCAAGTTTAATATTGCCGGCTGTTCGATGTTGCGTCTTTCTTCTTTGTCTGGGAAAAAACGGACAATCGTTTTTGCAACAAGTGCCGTAACTGGAATAAAAATGAGTGTGGCTATAATGTTGAAAACGGTGTGGGCGTTAGCAATTTGCCGGGGAATACTGTCAGAAGTCTGAGCCATAAGGTCCGCAAAATATGGGACCCAAAAACAGAACAATAAAACACCAACCACATTAAATACTACATGGCCAATAGCTACCCGTTTTGCATCCCGTGTGGCATTGAGCCCGGCCAACAATGCCGTAATGCAGGTCCCAATATTCGCCCCTAAAATTAACGGTATGCCCGCTTCCAGTGAAATGGATCCTCCACTAGCTAGGGTAATAACAATTCCTGTCGTGGCGCTACTACTCTGTACCAATGCTGTAAAAATTGCCCCTGCTATTATTCCTAAAAATGGGTTCTCAAAACTGGTAAGTATAGTATTGAAGGTGGGGTCTGTTCGCAGCGGCTTCATAGTATCCGACATAACCTTCATTCCGTAAAACAGAAGTCCAAACCCCAGAATAACAAATCCCAGGTGTTTCGCCGTTTCTTTTTTAGAAAAGAGGGTCATAACAGACCCAGCGGCAATCAGCAATAAAGCATAATCTGTCACTTTAAAAGCGACGATCTGCGCTGTAACGGTACTCCCAATGTTAGACCCCAACACAACTCCCAATGCCTGGGTAAAGCTGAGTAAACCAGAATTAACAAAACTTACCAGCATTACAGTTGTTGCACTGCTGCTCTGGATTACCATTGTAACAAAGGCTCCTACAAAAACAGCAATGAAGCGATTGGAGGTAAGTTTTTCCAAAATTCTTCTCATGCTGTTCCCGGCAGTCATTTTCATGCCGTCGCTCATCATTTCCATGCCATAAAGAAACATTCCCAAACCACCCAGCAAACCTGTGCCTAGTAAAAAGAATGATATCTCTTTGGCAGCGTCTGAACCGGCTGCATAGAGGTTCTCAACCAGCAGGAAGAAAAGAAAAAATGGAATTGCTCGTTTGGCTTTATTCAGGTTCACAATGTTTCACAACTTGGATCTATTAACGAGTAATAGGCAAATAATGCCGGTCAAACCCGATGGACCCAAATATACCGATACCGCCCTGGATGCCAAAGCTTCGTCCAGAGCCACCCTGACCCAAGAATAGGCTGGAAAACTCCTCGTCCTCTCCATCCCCCCCGTATTTTAGGAAATAATTGTGGTAATTCCTGTCCATGCTCATGAGGTTGATGAGCAAGAAGTCTTCTGTTTCATAATCGTTTGTTTCCCCAATGCTAACAGTCTCTTCACAAATGTCCCGACGGTAGGTCCAGGCGGTGTCACCCGGGCTAACTGCCAACTGCTGCCAGAAGCCACAACTGTCATAACTCTTCCCTTCTTCAGTGTCATAATCATCATTAAAAAAATAGCTTTGGTAATTTCTTACATTAACCAGCTGATAATTGTCCGGCTGTGCTGCCCAAGTAATGTTCATCGTCTGGTTGATATTAAAACTGTCGGGTAGTTGTTCTTTGTTAAGCTGGGGTACTGGCGGAACCATGGTTTCTCCGGTAGCACTGAGTCCGCCGGGTGTGGTTACGGAAAGAGTCCATTTTTCTCCCGGCTGCGGGTTCAGGTCTTCTCCTTTATAAACATACGTCTCATACAGATTTCCCCTTTCATCGTTCTCCACACTCTTCATGAACTGGAAGGCGTAGTCTTTTGTACCGCTACTCACCGTGACCTCTGCGTCTCGCACTACAAATCTCGAGGCATAAGAAACAACCACATTACCAAAAATGGTGTCCCTCATAAGTATGTCGGCAGCCTCGTCGACCCGGAGGGTCCGGTGTACCCGAACGAAACTGGTTACCAAAGAGTCTCCGGAAAGAATGCCCAGAATGTTGAGCTCAGGTTCATGGTCTGCCTGCACGTCTTCCCATTCCAATTCAGGAGAAAAGTCTGCAACGCAGGCCCAAAACAAAAGAAACAGACAGCTGATTTTAAACTGGCGCATCAAAATTCTATCCTATAACCAAAAGTGAGAAAAAAAGGAAACATGGGGACGGCAGCCCGTTTCAGTCCAAGTGTTTCACCTGTCAGTTTGTTGGTTTTCTCCTCGTACTGGTAGGTAAGTGGATTCACGTGGTTTGTCACGTTTACCAGTTGGATGAACCTCTCATAGGGGAAGCGGAAGATTTGTTTTTTCTGCTTAAGACCTATGTCTAGCCGAAAATAGCTGGAGAGTCGGTCCGAGTTTTTTCTGCCCACCAGAAGGTTTTCATAACCCGACCAGTCAGGCATATAAGCATCGTGCGAAGCGTTCCACTTTTCATAGCGCCCCAATGGCGGTGTAAAGGGCTGGCCACTTGATGCCTGCAAGGCGGTACTGAAATATGTTTCCTTAATTATAGGTATCGCCACATCTCCCACAATATTCAAAGTGTGTTTTCGATCATACCTGGGGTAATACCAACCATGTTTTTCAATATGGCGTTTAGTTTCAGCATAGGTGTAACCCACCCAACCACGTATCCGCCCTGCCGTCTTTTTGAACAACAGTTCAAACCCATAGGCATAAGCCCGTGTTTCGTCAAACTCATTGAAAGGTGTAAAGCGGGCTTGATCCGTTTCCTCTGTAAACAGTTCTCCCTGCTTCAGGGTGATGAGGTTCTCAAAATGTTTGTAATAGGTTTCGGCCCGGAAGAGCCAGTTTTTTTCCGACAGGTATTCCACACCCAATATGGCGTGATCTGCATACGTGGCGGGCCTGTCAGCAGGTAAGCCGAACCAGAAGTCAATAATACGCAATGTCTCATCTTCCGGGTTGGCGATGGTGAGAAACTGGTGGTAGCGTCCTAGGGCAAGTTTTAAAGAAAGGTCTTGGCGGAGCAAGTATTTCAGGCCAAACCTGGGATCAAAATAAAGCTCATCATGGAGAGAGTAATCCATAAGTCGGCCTCCCAACTGCAGTGCAAGTTTTGAGGTGACATCCCATTTGTCCTGAAAAAAGAGAGAGGTTTCCACCGTCTGGTCTTTCATGTTCAGGGGGTTGAGAAAAATTGTAGTGTCAAGGTTCGAAAATTCAAACTCCATGCCCAAGTTATAGTTCACACGCTTCAGTTGCGCTCCACCCATAAGTTGGTGATTATTAATGCCGTGCCAGGATAGCTCCGTCTCCAATGTTCTGTCATCAACTATATCAAAAAAGTCAAAGGAAAATTGGTCTCGATAGGTTCCTGTCTCACTCCCCATGCGCCAATCTCCTTCCTCCTGAGCAGTCATATCAAAATGGAACCTGTATCGGCTGCTAGCTATAAAAGAGCGCGCCACTAGTTTTGGGCTCACCAGCCACCGCCAGGTGAGGCTGTTGGTGTGATTTCCCCAAGGCCACTCAATCTTGAATCTGGATTTCCTATTCTCGTAATAGTCTGAATACACGTCATAATCTTCCTCGTTCCCAGAAACGTTTATCTCCAGAACGTCATCACCGTAAAAACGGCTGTAAGTCAGGCGGTGGTCGGGGGTTAGATCTAGGTTAACTTTTATCTGATAGTCATAGAAGTAGTAGGGGAACTTAAAGCCCGATTCTGTGGTTTCTTTTGAGCCTCTCAAAAACGCATTTATAATCTGGTCAAAATAGGTTCGTCTCCCCGCGACCATCCATGACCCTTTTGTCTTCATAAATTTTGGTGTTGGCCCTTCCATTAAAATTTTGCTGGAAACGAGGGAAATATTTGCGCTTCCCTGAAATTTTTCCGTATTTCCTTCCCGGTTTATGACATTCAAGATGGCCCCCATTCTTCCCCCGTACCGGGCCGGGAAGCCTCCGGCGTGAAAGTCCGCCTCCTTTATTGCATCTGTGTTAAATGTAGAAAAAATGCCCCCCAAGTGATAAGGGTTATAAATCGTAATGCCATCCATCATAATAAGGTTTTGGTCCGGTGTACTACCCCGTACGTAGAGAGCGCTGGAAAAATCGTTGAGTGTTTGCACGCCGGGGAGCATCTGCACCGTTCGGAAAAGGTCTGGTTCCACAAAAGCTGGGGCTGTTTCCAGGGTCCGCATATCCAGTGTTACGCGGCTTGGTTCCACCAACTGGCGCATTTTTTGTGCTTCACCAAACACATCAATGGTTTCTCCCTCCAGAACCGTCCGTTTCAACCGGAAGTCCAAACGAAGTTCCTGACCAGCCTGAACGTTTACCTCTTTTGTCTCCATCCCGTAACCAATGATGGAGGCCACCACTTCCTGTGTTCCTGCTGATAAATTGGTAAGCACGTAATAACCATCAATGTTAGCGGCCGAACCAATATTCGATTCTTTTACAAAAACATTAGTGTAAGCTAGCGGTTCACCAGAAGCATCGTCACGGACAAAACCGCTAATGGTGGCGGCTTCCTGCGCAAAAACCACAGAAATCAAAAAGAGGAAAAGAAGTAAATTAAATTTTTTCACGGGTATTGGTTTGACACTTTTTGTTTAACAGGGTAGGCTTTATTGTTGTTTCAGTTGGTTTCCAAAAAATTACTGAAAAACGACCATATCACCTCGTTGGCGTTTGTCCCGGTATCATCATAAGAGCTGGGCCACTCATGTCCCCAATCATCTATTTTGTAATACCAAACCTCATGATTGTTTATGCAACCCCTGTGATAGTAAGCGTTTGTTTTCCCCGATAAAAACAGGCTGTCTGTAGTTATACAGTTGTTTAAGCTAGACCAATAGTCTATTACTTTATCCATGTGAGGCGCACCACCCCAGCCACCCCCGGCACTCATGCTGCCATCTATTGGAACTATTTCATCGTCTACCCCCGATATTTGCAAAACAGGAGCAGGTTCAGATGGATCACAATTCTCCCAGCTGTAACCACTCATGGTGCCCGTTACAGAAGCGATTGCTTTAAAAATCTCCGGCGCTTCACAGGCCAACGTGTAGCTCATATACCCTCCGTTAGACATGCCACAAACAAAGGTTTTTCCAGGGTTGAGGTTATGTTCTTTCTGTAAAAATTCAGCAAGTTCCGAAAGAAACCCAATATCATCCGTTTGGCTGATGCTCAAGCGGGCGTTCCAGTGGGTTGTGCCTCCATAATCTGGTGTTCCTTGGGGGTAGCATACGGCAAATCCGCTTGCATCCGCCATGTTATTCATACCGGAGTACCACTGTATTGTTTCCGCGTTACTTGTATAGCCGTGGAGCACAAAAACCAAAGGAGCATTCTGCTCTAACTTGTCTGGCTTATAAAGAATATAATCCCTTTCAACTCCATTGTGGTTAAATATGGGGGGCTTGTCACTGGGTGGTTCTTCTTCACAGGCACAAAAAAGAACAGGTGTAGCCAGCGCAAGTAAGAAATTTTTTCTCCACATTAACAATCTTACCTCTTTCTCTTTTGACAACCAATGAGAAGGTATGATATTGACTGGCTCAGGGTGTTGGCCCTTGGGCTCCTAATTGTATACCACGTGGAGGTAAGCTTCCAGCGGCGATGAAGCTTGTTCTTCTTTTGGTCTTAACTTTTGGGGGTAGCTTAGTTCTTTTTGAGTTTGCTCTAAAGCGGATAAGGTGGGTGCGGCCTTTGTTTGGGTTAAAGCTTTAGCTCTTTCACTGCTATTCGCGTGAACCTGGGACAATTTCCAGTTCAATTTTATTATTATCACGAATAACAACAATTGACGTTGTTTGACCAATTTTTACAGCGTCTATAGCGTAGGTATAATCATAAATATTTTCAATCTTCCGGCCGGCCAGTTCTACAATAATGTCTCCTGCCGTTAAGCCCGCCTTTTCAGCTGGGCTTCCCTTGGAAACACCAGAAATCTTGAGTCCAGGAACACTTCCTTCCCCATAATCAGGAATAGTACCTAAATAGGCCCGTAGACCTGCTCGTGTGGACAACTCCTGCGGTTTTTGCGGTTCCAGATAGTCTGGTTCTTCAACCGTTATGGCCAGCCCGCGCGCAATAAGGCTAAGAAACTTTGTTATTTTTTCCATTCCCTCATAATTCAATAGGTCTGGGGTGTCTCTTGGTGAATGATATTCGCTGTGTGAACCCGTAAATACGCTAAGAATGGGTACTTTTTTCATGTAAAACGAGGTTGCGTCTGTCGGTAGGTAGCTGTCTTCCTTCAGTGTTAGCCGTAAGCCGACCGGAGCGTTCCGCCGCTCAATCTCTCGCCTCCAGACAGAGCTTGAGCCCACCCCGTTTACAACTAGGGCGTCCCCATAACGACCGACCATGTCCATGTTTAAATAGGCCGCGAACTGGCTTGATAGATCATTGCTATGGTTGGTCGATGCCAGTTGGTCTACGTAATAGGCAGAGCCTAACAATCCTAGCTCTTCTCCTGACCAGGCCGCAAAAAGGATGTCCCGTTTTATCTCAAGTTTTCCCTGTTGTTTCTGATCCACGAGCCATTCAGCCATCTCCAATGTGCTGGCTACGCCTGAGGCGTTATCGTCTGCCCCAAAGTGAATTCTTCCTTTCTCGTCTTCCCGTGCAAGAGAGCTGGATCCACCTTCTTTTCCAAGGTGATCAACGTGTCCGCCAACAATCAGAGGGGGTTTCTTCTTTGGGTTGTCTGACTTCAAGATGGCAAGTACGTTTCTTCCTGTCCGTTTTTCTTTTTTTAGGTCAATTTGGGTTGAAAGTTGAAAGCTTGTTGGAAACCCCATCTGTGCGCTTCCATCATCTAGTGTCTCTTGCAATTTCTTTAGAGATTTACAATCTTTCCCGCGTTTGGGACACAGTAGGCGTTCAGCCATCTCGTCTGTAACCGAGATAACTGGTAGGCTGGCTGCCGATGCGGACGCGTCAAATCGTACGGGGATCAGCTGTTCCTTAACTCCTGATTGTGGGCCACTTATAACAATCATGCCCGCAGCTCCCTTGTCCCGCAGTGTCATCGCTTTATATCTGAGACTGCTGTACCTAGACAGATGCTGGCGATGCTCGGGAGAAATTTCCTCCGGCATATACCGTAAGACCATAACCCATTTGTCTTTTACGTCCAGGTGAACAAAAGAATCGTACTCGCTGAATCCCTTGGCCTCTGGCGCAACAATACCGTAGTTCCCCCAAACCACTTGTTTTAAAGATGTCTTACCTGTTGCGGACCAAGTAACGGGGCGCCAGTCTGTATTTATTTTGGGCCTAAATTTTCTTGTAGCTTTCCGTGGGCCATCAAGTTTTAGTGTACTGCTTTTTTTAATTTCCATTCCAGCAGTGAAGTTAAATTGTTGAAAATAGGTGCTGTTTTCCCCGGCCGGCTGAAGTCCTAAGCGTCGGAATTCTTCAGCCACATACTGTGTTGCTTTTTGCTCCCCCATTGTGCCCGTCATCCGACCTTCAAGCTGGGGTGAAGCTAAGATTTCGACGTGCCGACGCAGATCCGCCGCTGTTATTGCGGGGCTTCCCATTGGTTGCAACCGTTCTGCGGTGGTTTTGATCTTTTCTTTCGCGTCCACACCCTTCTCATTCAAAATCTCATGTGCTGCGTGGTGGTTCCATTTCCCCAAAAATATTTGAGACTGTTTATTCCCAGTTCTTTGACTGGTCCATGCTAGGGTTTTGCCATCCGGTGAAAAGGCTGGAAGACCATCGAAACGGTCTGTTTGGGTCACCCGTACAGGTGGGCCGCCGTTGGCACTCACAAGATATAGTTCAAAGTTTCCAAAACCATGGATATTTGTCGCATAAATAAGATACTCTCCTGAAGGGTGGAAAAAAGGTGCCCAAGACATGGCTCCCATCTCCGTTATTTGCGTCTGGTTACTGCCATCACTGTTCATGGTAAAAATTTCTGCTGTAGCTCCGTCTTCAGAAAACCGACGCCAACAAATCTTTTTTCCATCCTGGCTGAAGAACGGCCCGCCATCATAGCCACGGCTATCTGTCAATTGTTGAAGGTTGGTACCATCTGTTCTCATTCTATAGATGTCCATCATAAAGGCTTTATCGTTTTCAAAGATTTTCCTGTCAACATCTGACAGGGGGTGTGAATAGGCTAGGCGGTTAGAGCTGAAAACAATCCAATTTCCATCTGGAGAGATAGCACCCTCGGCATCATAGCCTATGGCATTTGTCAGTTGGTTGTAGTTTTTGCTTTTGCGATCATAAAGGTAAAGCTCGAAAGCTTCATCATAGTCCCAAGAGTAGCGTCTTTCTTTTCCGGAGGCCCGAAACGCCAGCTCTTCTTTCTGTTTTTTTCGTGCTTCTGGATCACCATGGGTAGAGGCAAACAACACCTGCTGTCTATTTGGGTGAATCCATGAGCAGGTTGTTTTCCCATACCCGGGTGAAATGCGCTCTACGTCTCCCATCTCAAAATCCATGAGATAAATCTGATAAAATGGGTTGTCTGGTTCTCGTTCGCTCTGTAAAACCATAAGCTTGCCGCTTGGGCCGAAATATCCCTCGCCAGCGCGGCGCCCCTCAAATGTTAACTGTCGAATATTGCTTAAAAACTGTGCCTCTTGCCCAAAGACGATATTGAAAAAGACAAGAAGAAGGCTATGTGTGATTGAAAAGTTCTTTAACATAAACAAAAAGGGGTCTGTGATTATATAAAAACTACCTAAGCAACTAAATATCTTTTTAGGAAAAAGCCTTTATCGCTTTACAAAGTTCCTTTCCGGTGGGGTCACATCCTTCGTTCCAGCCAAGAGCACATATTCTCCATCCTGCATAAGCAGCCGACAGCGAAACCAGGGCAACCGCTTCTGATGTGTTCTCTTCTTTTTTTTCCCAAAATCTTCCTGGGCCCAAACAATTAACAACCCTCATTGGAAAGCCTCTCTCCGTTTTATTATATAATTTACTCACGTCCGGAAATCTAGGGCGGCCATTAAGGGGCGTTTTTCCAACAAGGGGGTTGAAACCTGTCAGGTTCCGGTGGTCTATAATTTGAATGATGGGTTCGCTCGAGTGTACTCTGTCAACAATTAACAGCTTGTTGCCCTCTAGTTCCCTTTTTAGATCAAATAGGTTTACAGGTGTTGCTGCTTTAGTTAGTGTTTGTTGTGGTGAAACAATTGTCATGTCTCCCCATTTATAGATGCTGTGGTGCGCCATTAATTGTTTTTCTTGGTTTACAGAAGAAAATGTTTTGCTATACGTATCCAATGACAGGGGAAGATAGGCCGTCATTGTTGCCTTTGACCAAACAAGGCTGTTCCAATCCGTACCATTGTTGCTCCTTCCTCCACTGCGATCTCATAATCAGAAGACATCCCCATGGAAAGTTCTATCAGCTGGCTTTCTTCGGGAAGGTGTTTGTTCAACCCCTCTTTAAGCTGCCTCAGTTTCTGAAACGTTTTCCTAATAGTTCTTTCGTCGCTGGTAAACTCACCTATTGTCATCAATCCTTTTATACCAAGGTTTTTCAGTTCTAGGGCCTCCAGTAGGGTCTCGATTTTTTCTGGGTGAAAGCCGTGTTTGGCCGAGTCCTGACCGGTGTTTACCTGAAGTAATGACTCGTAATTGCTGTGGGGTTCCGCCATAAGCATGCTCAGCCGGCGAGCTAGTTTTAGTGAGCCAATCGAATCAATTGCGTCAAAAAGTTTTATGGCTTTGCTTGCCTTGTTGGACTGAAGGTGCCCAACAAGGCGTTTTTTTAATCGTGGAAGATCTGGTAGGTGCGGGAACTTTTGGGAGGCTTCTTGAATTCGGTTCTCACCAATGTTTTTGATGCCGGCTCTATGTGCCGATTCGATTGCAGAAGCAGGGAACGTTTTTGTTATTGCAACAATCTGAACGGGGGGTTCGTGCTCGCGGTTGGCAAGTGCTCTTGCTACCTCAATCCGCTCCTGAACGGATTTGAGGGCGTCTAGGTTTATCACACCTCAACGCTTTCTTCACCAGCGGGCTCTTCTTCGTCGGTGGTGTCTTCCTCTGTGTTTTCCACTTCAACGTGTACCACCCTGCTGAGTGAGGAAATTTTTGCGCCTTCATCAAGGCGAATAAGTTTTACACCCTGTGTTACGCGTCCGATAGTCCGGATACTGTCAACGGGTTGGCGAATGAGAACACCGGTGTCGGTAATCACCATAAGGTCGTCTGTGTCAACAACCTCCATTATTGCCACCATTTTACCCACTTTTTTGTTTGTCCGCATGGCCAGCACGCCCTTTCCGGACCTCTTTTGAATGCGGTATTGCATAACTTCTGTGCGCTTGCCAAACCCTTTTTCGGTGGCAACCAGTAGTGTTCCCTCTCTTCGCACAACAACCATTCCCACCACATAGTCATCTTTTGTAGACAGTTTTATGCCTATAACCCCTCTAGTCTTTCGGCCCATGGGGCGGGCATCTGTTTCTGGAAAACGAATGGATTTGCCTTCTCGTGTGCCCAAAACAATGTCGTTTTCACCGTTTGTAATTTTTGCCTCTATAAGCTCGTCTCCTTCCCGTATATCAATGGCGTAAATACCTCCTTTTCGGGGTTTTCCGTAGGCCGACAGCTTTGTTTTTTTTATTATTCCCTTCCGGGTAGCCATAACTATATACTTTTCTTCGTCGAATGTTTTTACACTCACAAAAGCTTTTACCTTTTCGCCTGGTACCGTACCTAAAAGATTTACAATTGCCCGGCCTCTCGCGGCCCGGCCACCAGGCGGAATTTCATGTACTTTCAACCAGTGACATTTTCCTTTGTCTGTGAAAAAGAGTATATAGTCATGGGTGTTTGCCACAAATAGATGTTCCACAAAATCTTCTTCTTTGGCCTTCGCGCCCTGAAGGCCGCGACCGCCCCGGCGCTGGCTTCTGTAGGTCGCAGCCGCTGTCCTTTTAACATAGCCCTTGTGTGTGAACGTTAGAACGGCGTCTTCTTCAGCGATCATGTCCTCAACTGAAAAAGTTGTCCCAACGGCTTGAATTTCTGTTCTCCTGTCTTCACCATAACGTTCTTTAATTTCTGCCAGTTCTTCTTTAATAATGGCCTTCTGCTTTTGAAGGCTTTCAAGAATTCCTTTAAGCTGTGCGATTAGCTTTATAACCTCTTTATACTCTTGGACAACTTTTTCCACTTCAAGGCCAGTAAGCCTCTGTAGCCGCATCTCCAAAATGGCCTGTGCCTGCCTTTCTGACAACTCGAAGTTGTTCATAAGGCCTTCCTTTGCCTGTGTTGGGTCCTTGCTTCCGCGTATAACCTCTATTACCTCGTCAATGTTGTCCAGTGCAATTTTTAAGCCCTCAAGAATATGTGCTCGCTCTTCGGCCACCCTAAGCTCATAATTTGTCCTGCGAAGAAGAACGTCGTGTCTGTGATCAATGAAGCACTGTAGGACCTCTCTCAATGAAAGAACTTTTGGTATGCCGTCTACCAGGGCCAAAAGTATTATGCCAAACGTGTCTTTCATTTGGGTGTTAACGTACAGTTGGTTGAGAATTACCTCTGGAACGGTGTCGCGCTTTGTCTCAATCACGATGCGCATGCCGTCTCTGTCTGATTCGTCTCGTATGTCGGAAATACCCTCTATCCTTTTGTTTCGAACCATGTCCGCAATTTTTTCTATTAATCTTGCCTTGTTTACTTGATATGGTATTTGGTTTACAACAATGTTGGATTTGCTACCTTTTATAGATTCAATAAAGGCGTTGGCTCTTACGGTTATTTTTCCTCTCCCCGTTTCATAAGCTTGTTGTATGCCGCCTATCCCTTCAATGGTGGCTCCGGTAGGAAAGTCAGGACCCTTCACGTGCTTCATAAGGTCCTCTGTTGTCGCTTTGGGTTTATCTATGAGCGCAACGGTTGCATCTATAATCTCAACAAGGTTGTGTGGTGGAATTTTTGTGGCCATACCGACAGCAATTCCTTCTGATCCGTTAACCAAAAGGTTGGGACAAACAGCCGGGAGCACCGTGGGCTCTTCCATTGTTTCGTCAAAGTTTGGTTGCCAATCAACTGTCTCTTTTTCTAGGTCTCTGAGCATTTCGGCCCCAAAGCGGGACATTCGAGCTTCTGTGTATCTCATTGCTGCAGCATTATCTCCATCAACAGATCCAAAATTTCCCTGACCATCAACCAGTTCGTGGCGCATTGAGAAATCTTGGGCCATTCTTACCAAAGAATCATAGATGGATGAGTCGCCATGAGGATGGTATTTACCCATCACGTCCCCAACAATTCTCGCTGACTTTTTGTAGGGGCGGTTCCAAAGAGAGCCTAACTCACTCATGCCATAAAGTATTCTTCGGTGTATTGGCTTCAGGCCGTCTCTTACGTCGGGTAGAGCCCGAGAGACAATAACGGACATAGAATAATTGAGATAGCTTTCTTTCATTTCGTCAACAATATCACGGTTCAAGAACATGTCTCTTGTAAGTTCAGCCACTATTCTTTTTCCCGTTATACATCAAGGTTCACCACAAATTTGGCGTGAGTCGTAATAAACTCCCGGCGTGCTTCTACATCACTACCCATTAGCTCCATGAAAAGCGTTGATGCCTCACTAATGCTCTCTACGGAAACCTTAAGTAGTGACCTTCGCTCTGGGTCCATGGTGGTTGACCAAAGCTGGTCTGCGTTCATTTCTCCCAGCCCTTTATACCTTTGAAGGTCAATTTTTTGTGTTTTGTTGTCTTTCTTAAAACGCTCGGTAATGATTTCTCGTTGATTTTCATCAAAAGCATACTGCTCTTTCTTCCCTTGTTTCACTTTGTAGAGAGGTGGCTGAGCAATAAAGACGTGGCCATCGGTAATCAGCTCGGGCATTTTTCTGTATAAAAAAGTGAGTAAGAGTGTCCGGATGTGGCTACCATCAATGTCCGCGTCTGTCATTATTATTACTTTGTTATACCGCAATTTCAGGATGTCAAATTCTGCTCCTGTTGGCTTTTCGCCATCTTCCGTTTCCCCGTTTCCACCAAACCCTGTGCCCAGTGCTGTGATAATTGACTGGATCTCGATGTTTGATAAAAGTTTGTCGATTCTAGCTTTTTCTGCGTTGATCACCTTTCCCCTTAGCGGTAGAATTGCCTGGTATCGCCTGTCCCTCCCCTGTTTTGCTGAGCCACCAGCTGAGTCTCCCTCAACTAGAAATATTTCACACCTTTCAGGGTCTTTGCTTGAACAGTCTGCCAGTTTTCCGGGGAGTGAACCGCCCTCCAGGGCGCTTTTTCGCCTTATAAGCTCGCGGGCTTTGCGAGCGGCTGCTCTACTTCGGGCTGAAAGAACAGCCTTCTCAACAATTCTCTTTCCAACAGAAGGGTTTTGTTCTAGAAAGTCCTGTAGTCCTTCAAAAACAATGGAATCTACAAGTCCCTTTACTTCTCCGTTGCCTAGTTTTGTTTTGGTTTGGCCCTCAAACTGTGGTTCCGCGACTTTTATGGACATGACGGCTGTGATTCCCTCTCTAAAGTCTTCTCCAGATAGCGTTATTTTCTCGTTTTTGGTTGTTTTAATAAGTTTGTTTTTGGTGGTGTAGGCATTCATGGCTCTGGTTAAAGCTGACCGTAGCCCAGACATGTGGGTTCCCCCTTCAATTGTATTTATATTGTTCACAAAAGAAAGGATGTTTTCATTATATCCATCGTTGTATCGAAGGGCCAGTTCCACGGGTACCACACCTTTTTCATTTACGACTGTAATTACTTTCTTGTGCAACGGGGTGGCGGAGCTGTCCAAAAACTTGACATAGTCTGATAGCCCCCCTTTGTACTTAAAGACCTCCTTTCTACTCTCCCCTTCTACCCGATTGTCATTAATGGTTATTTCAAGCTCTTTGTTTAGATACGCTAGCTCCCTAAGGCGCTCTGAAATGATTTCAAAATCCCAGCTTATATCTTTAAATATTTCCCCGTCTGGCATGAAGGTTATTTTTGTCCCGCTGGTTTTTGCCTTGCCTGTCGATTTTAGTTTTGTCTTTGTCTCCCCTTTTTCATATCTCTGGTTGTAGATCTTTCCATCTCTTTTTACTTCCGCCTCCAACCAGGCGGAGAGGGCGTTCACAACGGACACACCAACACCATGTAGCCCCCCTGACACTTTATACGTCCCCTTATCAAACTTGCCACCCGCGTGCAAAATTGTCATGACGACTTCGAGGGCTGGTTTTTTTTCTTCTTTATGAATGTCTACGGGAATCCCGCGTCCGTTATCTTCTACTGATACCGAGTTGTCTTTATTTATCAAGACGGCTATTTTTGTGCAATGTCCCGCTAGAGCCTCGTCTACGCTGTTGTCGACAACCTCGTTTACAAGGTGGTGAAGTCCTCGCTTACCGAGGTCACCAATGTACATTGCTGGTCGTTTTCGGACCGCTTTAAGTCCCTTGAGAACTGTAATCTTTTCAGCACTATAGTCTTTGCTTTTTTTCACCATTTTTATAAAACCCGCATATCCTTTATTGTTTCTTTCCCCAGTTTTGTGTTCAGCTTTTCAAGGATTTCTTTTTTCTTTATTGCTATTTCGTTTCGCCACACGGGAGTTAATGCCCGGACAATCAAGATTCCGTGCTTTACCTCTTCTGGGGTGCAGTTCTTCGCAACAGACTTCCCGACAACTTCTTCCCATATAAAAAGAGCTTCGCTTTGGCGCACCGCCCTGTCAAGGCCCTCCCGTTTTAGGGCTGCGTTTAGTGCTGACTTAAGTTGCTCCATATAAATGCCAAGCCTCCCGCTATTTATAGGCTACCTTTTTCTGTTCAGCAAGAACAGAAAACCCTTTTTCAAAATCTATTCGCTGCCAGTCCGCATTGGCATTAAAAGCATTGTGTTTTCTTCGTTTTCTCCCTGTTTGTCTGGTTCTACCAACGTCGCAGAAATGGGGGTGTTTAATCGTATCACAACCTTGTCGGTGCTGATGTGTGACAGAATATCAGCAAGATAGTTTGCATTAAACCCCAGGGTTAAGTCTTCCCCTTCATACTCCACCTCTATTTTTTCTTTTGCACTAGACGCGCTTTCAGGATCTTCGGTTGTAACAACCGCCTCACCGTTTGAAAGCTTTAGCTCCACTTGCCGGGTGGCTCTATTGGAAAAGATCGAGACCCGCCGTACTGAAGCAAGCAGGTCCTCTCTCTCCGTTGTAAGTACTTTATTGTTGTCTTTTGGTAAAACGGTTTTATAGTCCGGGTATCGTTCGTCTATCACCCTCGAAAAGATTGTTGCTTGTTTGAATGAAATTGTCAAGTGGTTGTCTCCAACCCAGAGCACGGCTTCTTCCTGCTCATTAAGATATGGCAAAAGTAGGTGAAGAAATTTCTTGGGCACGATGACACTTCCTTCGTACCCCTTCGATGAAAAATCTGACCGCGAGCAGACCGAAAGCCTGTGCCCGTCCGTAGCAACAGTCGTGATTTGATTTTTTAAAACTTCAAATAGGGCTCCCATAAGCGCCGGTTTCAGGTCGTCCGCACTTAGGGCAAAAGATGTTTTTTCAATAAGGTGTTTTAGGGTAGAAGACGCGACCTTAATCTCTTTTTTGTTGTCCACTTCCGGCATGGCAGGAAAGTCTTCTGAGGGGGCGCCGGAAATATCGTAGTTCCCAAAGGAGGTTCTAATAGCAACCCTGTTTTCTTCGTCAGCCTCAATTGTTATGTCTGTCTCCGGCAATGCATTTGTTATTTCCATAATTGTACGGTGTGGTACTGCAACGCCGCCTTCGCTTTCAATAGACGCCTCAGGTCTTGTCACCAACGTAATTTCTAGGTCTGTGGTTCGCATTTCAAGCACACCTTCCTTCGCCGTGAAAAGAACGCTGCTAAGTATTGGAATGGTGGATCTTGCCGGGGTTGCTTTTACAAGATTCTGCAAGGCTGTTTGGAGGGAATTTCTTGATATTGAAACTTTCATAAAAGTTGGGTTTTTCCTAGTTTGGAAAGGGTAACATGTGGTGAAATCCTGATTTTACATTACCCAAAATTCGTTTCTCGGACAACATGTTTTTAGCTTAAAGTTTGATATTAATTATATTATCTCTTAGTTTTTTAAGATAAGATATTATTTAATTATATGGGGTGTGTAAAACTTTAAATCGCTGGTAGTGTTAACAGGTAACAGCCTCATTTTTTTGTTAATGTAGTGGTTTTTCTTACGTTCTTCTTTATGTGTATAGTTTGTTGAGAAAAGAACTGTTGTTAACAGAAAGCCCCACCATAAGAGTCTTGGGCAAGGTTATTAAGATTTTTGACCGGTAAATGTGATTAATTTCTGTATGACTTTTCATTTCTTTATTAAAAAGTTTTCCACATAAATGGAAGAAGAAGCCTCTTTAAGCCAAGCGTTGAATCGGCGTCCCTTTTTCCTGGCCAAGGCCAACCCCTCAAGCTCTGACCAGTGTGTTTCAAGCGTGGGAGAACCACCTCCCTTCACCTCGTGAAGAAACAAGATGTGAAACCCGTCTTTAGTCGTTATGGGGGGGGAAGGAAGCCCAACCTCCAGGGAAAGCAAGACCTTTCCGATCTCTTCGATAGGAAAAGTATTGGGATCTACCCATCCCAGGCGCCCCCCAGCCTCTTTTGTGCTGATGTCATCTGAATGGTTTTTTGCCAACCGGGAAAAGTCTTCCTCTGTTTTTATGCTGTCTCGTACGAAAGAAGCAAAAGCGTAGAGACTGTCTTCGTCAGCCGTGCTAACCTTGGGAGAGATCAGGATGTGGCGGACGTTCACTTTGTCCCCCAGAACCTCTAAAACCTCTATAATGTGATAGCCAAACTCTGTTTCTACAAGGTCACTTACTTCTCCAGGACTTAATGCATAGGCCACACGCTCGAAAGCCGGCACAAAGGTTCCCCGGTTAACAAAACCAAGCTCACCACCACTGCGCGCCGAACCAGGATCTTGAGAGAATTGTTCGGCAAGCTGTGCGAAGTCTTCGCCGCCTACGATTCGTTGTCTCAGAGAGTCTACGAGGTTGCGCGAAACCGCACGGCTTTTTCCACCGGGGCGTGACTTGATAAAAATGTGGCTCGCATTATACAAAGTCGGAATAGTCCCCAGGCTGTCTTTATAATTGTTGTAAAACGCAACAACCTCATCTCTGGTTACAGTTATATCCCCGAAAAGCTGTCCTTGGTAGCGCTCAGCAATAAGTTGTTCACGCAGGTCGGGCCACCACATTCGGCGAAGCTCACTAATACGTTTCCCTAGAATCTTTTCCAGCTGTTCTTCCGACCCAGCCTGAGATACCGATTGGGCGAGATATTGCTCAACAGCCTGATCAACTTCGCGATCTTCTACCTCAATGCTTTCTACCTCAGCAATTTCTAGGATAAGCTTCTGGTTGATAAGGGATTGAAGAACCTGTTCCTGTAGTTGTTCAAGTTTTTCTATGTCAAAACGGGGATCAAGGCGACGCTCTACAGCAGTCATCTGTACGAGCTGTGCGACATCGCTTTTGAGAATTACATGCTGTCCCACGATGGCAGCAACCCCGTCAATAAGGTTCTGGCCGGAAAAAAGAACACTAAATCCAACCAGAAGGAAGAAAAAACCACGAGTTCGGTTAAATTTTTTCATTAAAGCTTTAGGCGCCCCCCTTTTTATTAACTGTGAGCGAAGATGCGGTAGCCAAGCTGTCCAAAAGGTGTTCATAGAGAACAGAACGACGGGACCGATAGAGTTCCTGGCTTATTTCATCATATACTTCATCTAGGCCACGGAACGAACCTTCAGGAAAAAACTCGAGAACCTCAAGAACGTGATATCCAAAAGATGTTTTTTCTGGACCTAAAACACCGCGGGCCGGGGAAGAACCAAATAAGAGAAGATCTAGGGTTTGAGGCAAATCCCCAGGAGAAACAGTAACAGGTGAAACACCGTGCTTCCTCAAAAGGGACAACCTTTTTTCCGCATCATATTGCAGTAGAGTTCGTTTGATTTTAATCGCAGAAACCTCGTTTTGTGTAAGAAACTGTATTAGTCGAACTTGGTTTGATCGTCGCAGATAAGAAGCTCTATTTGCTATATAGTGTTCTCTGATTTTATCCATGGTCAGCGCTATTCTTGAGGAGAGATAGTGTTCCAGAAAAAGGTTTCCGTAAAGGTTTTCTCGATAATCATCGACTAAATCCTCAACAGAGACCTCGTTTTGGAAACCACTTTCAACAGCAGC
>Ga0209753_1000367_pt1 | contig 18694 bp, 5 predicted proteins | sample METZYME_3_550m_FD_187550 | JGI IMG/M metagenome (GOLD analysis project Ga0209753, IMG submission 187550) | Marine microbial communities from oxygen minimum zone in mesopelagic equatorial Pacific - METZYME_3_550m (SPAdes) (version 2) | ecosystem: Environmental > Aquatic > Marine > Oceanic | place... | reverse complement strand
AACACAGTTTTTCAATATGATTCTAATGCAACGACTAGTTCAAAAGAAACTTTAGAGTCATTAGTTTCTACCACACTAACCAATTTTAATAATTCAGATTTGAAAAACTTTAATGCTGTGTTTCGTCACTCAAAATTATCAGGTCTTATAGACGACACTGATACTTCAATATTGAGTAATGTGACAACGGTAACTATGGCCCAATATATAACACCTACTACTACTGCCCCCACAGGATATACGATAGACTTTAGTAATGTACTTGACCATCAATACGATGCACAAAACAATGTTGTTGAGTCTACAGGTTTTAGTATTAGTGGGCAAGTAGAAGAATACTTTTTTAGCGATCTGACAGAAGGTGGTTGGGATACTAAAGGAACGCTAAGAATTTATTTTATGAACGCTGGTGTAAAAACTATTTACTCTAATGATGGTGGAACGATAGATTATGAAAAGGGATTAATTACCATAAATCCCATTCACATTTCAGCTGTCTCAGATGTAGACGGTGCGACATCAACACAGATTCGCTTCACTGCTATTCCAGACTCCAATGATATTGTTCCAGTGCGTAATCAAATATTGGAGATAGATGAAGTAAACGGCACAGTGTTGGGTAGAGTGGATAGTGCGGCAACGAGTGGTGTAGGTTACACAACAACGACAGTGGGTGGAGTAACTACTACAACAGTATCAACAACTTCATCGGATCCAACTTCATCGGCCTATTGATAAATGTCCCACGAAAAAAAATCTAATTTTCTGACGAAGATTTCTCCACTTATAGAAGGACAGGTGCCTGACTTTGTTCAAGCAGACCATCCTCTGTTTGTAGATTTTTTAAAAGACTATTATCAGTTTTTGGAAGCTGGTAAACTTGAAGTAAATGTTACTACCGATTATATTCGATTAGAGACAACCACATCAGAATATATTTTATTAGAAGACGGGGAGAGAGTAATAGATGAGTCGTTCACTGGTAAGTTTACAGATGGAGAAACTATTACAGGTGGAACATCAAGTGCAACTGCAACGATTCTTGTAGAGGACTCTCGTAATTCAGTTCTGTATGTTAGTTCACAACAAAAATTTATTACCGAGGAATTAATCACTGGTGGAACTTCTGGTTCATCAGCAAAGATAATAAAATATCGTGCCAATCCAGTTCAGAACATTCAACAACTATTAGATTACGCAGATGTAGATAATACTATTCACGATTTCTTTGATCAAATGCGTGATTCGTTTATGGAATCCATACCATCTACTCTTGCAACCAATACATCAAAACGAAATCTTCTAAAAAATATTAGAGATCTTTATTCTGCAAAAGGAACGTCTGAAGGTCATAAACTTTTTATGCGTTTACTTCTGGGAGAAGATGCAAACATAATATATCCAACAGAATATATGATGAGGCCCTCTGATGGAAACTGGAGAGAAAATCAAATTATACGAGCAACTGCTGGTTCTGGGATGAGTGGTGATGAGGTTGTTGGTGAAAAAATTACAGGTCAAACTTCTGGTGCAACTGCGAATGTTAAAGAAGCATTAACAATACAGCAAGGCACTATGTCTGTTACTGAATTTCAAATTCAAAATGTAATTGGCACTTTTGTTACTGGTGAAGTGATTAAAGGTCGTTCAACGAGTAGAGATGTAGATGTATCTTTCACTTTGGCATCAATACTTGCTGGCGGTACGATAACAAATGATGGTATACTTCATGATGTTGATGAAACAATTACGGTAGAGGCTATAGGTAATGAATATGCTGAAGCAACAATAGATGTAATTAAGTCGGGTGGAGTATCAGGTGTTGTTGTCGATGATGCTGGATCAGGATATCAAGTTGGTGATACATTAACATTTACAAATCCGACAGCAGATAGTGACACTATTGTAGCCACTGGTTTTGTGGCAGTCGTTGGTGGTGGAATTACTCAAGAGGCAGGAACACTAGATGATTCAGATGTAACGACAGATACGATCATTATAGAATCGGATTCAAATTTTACCGAAGAGTCGATGGATATAATTTTAGAAACAAAGGGAGTAGATTTTTTTGTTGGTAATGGATCATCAACAGTATTTAAACTTAACAACACATCTACTCTTACTGATACCCTAACTTTATATCTGGATGATGTAAAGACATCACAACTCGCACCAAACGGTGATTCAGTATGGAGTATAGAGTCAACACCCTATCTGGTTTTAAATGCAACGGACAGTTCATCAACTGATGCTGGAGATAATATTTTATTAGAGGTTGACGATGCACCACAAACCGATTCGGTCTTTACGTTAGAACAACAAGAAATAACATTTACAGAATCACCAGTAGATTATACACCAGCAGCTGGCGTACAAATAAGAGTTCGTGGTGATGTTGTAAATTATATTTTACTTGATGGAACGGATGGTTCTTCATTCACAAATGCTGGGAGCAGACTACTTACAAATCAGACTGCCACTACGATAGATAGTTATAAAACTTCTACAGACCAAATCGTTTTAGAAGAATCGATATTCAGTACAGCTGGAGAAATACAAAAAGTTATTGTTACTAATAGTGGTAGGGGGTATACGGATCTTCCTACAGTTTCAGTGACATCTGTAAATGGTTCTGGTGCTGCGTTACTTGCAACGACTGATGATATCGGTGCAATCGATTCCATAAAAGTTAAAGAGCCAGGACTAAATTATGTTAGTTCTAATCCACCAGATTTAGATCCAAGAGCTCACTTCGTTGTTAAAGATGTCACAGGAACATTCGCATCGGGGAACACTCTTACCACACATGAGGGAACGGTTAAAGGTTGGGATTCATCGACTCAAATTCTGGACGTTGCAGCATTTGAAAATGTTGTAAGAATAGACGGAGAAGAGAGTGGTACATTTAATCAAGGTATACAACTTGAACGTGGAAATACAACCGGAAGTCTGAACACACTTCTTCTGGAAGATGTTCATACACATGACAGTGACCGATATTTATGCATCAATGGTACAGGCTCGACTACCAGAGGCCCAAGAATAATTCGCAAGAAAGTAACCGTTGTTGAAAATACTCTTAACACAATCGCAGAATCTACAGCAGATGCTTCTCTTGGAGAAAAAATATTTGCGATTAATAGTGTGTATGAACCCAGTGACTTTACAGCTCTTCGTCTTGAATTTTTTAAAGGGGATACTCATTACTTTGATTTGAGTGACAGTTCGTTATACAATCTAGACAGTACCAAAAATCATCAAATGGCATTTGCGGTTCTTGCCGAGAGATTTGAGGGGGATGGTTCGACAGCTTCTTTCACTCTCAGTAATCCTGTTGAAACAACTCCGATTGCGTTTATAACTACAGACTCATCTTCATTTGAAAACAATGTTAGAGTACACGCTAACGCAAATAATACATCGTATACTGCAAGTGGAAATACTTTAACATTTACAACAATACCTTCTAGTGGTACTCACATCATAGTGTTTACCAAGTATACGACAGGGGTAACAACTTCTAGCAGTGACATTATGATAGGTGGAGGGTATTATGATTTAGATGGTGATGGTATTGTAGACGAGGGAGCATACATCCAAATAGAGACAACGACTGAAACACCAAACTTGTATTATTACTGTGTTAATCATGGCCCGCGAATGGGGTATACAGTTTCAACCAAAACAGTAGAAACATCATTATATGATGTTGGTTCAAATCTTTTAATCAATGCTGAAAGTATCGGTTCCAAACCACAAGGGATTTTATTGGAAAATGGTTCTCAGGGCACTACATTAACTACTTCCCATCCTGGCACTTTTGATGTTCTTTTGGAAACTGATCATAACGTTTTAATAAGCAGTGAATTAAATGATTACAGAACGACATTAGATAATCTTGTAAAATCAGGAAAGGCTGTTAAAAAATCTGACGGTACATTAGATTTTAGTCAAAAAGTGTTTTTTGAAAATGGTAAAGACTTCATAGTGCTAAACGGTACAACGAGTGGTAGTCAGGATGCTGGTGATTCAATATTATTTGAAGATGCACTTAATCAAGAGGATAGGGATTTTCATCTAAACAATGCCTACACACAATTTTTAGTCAAAGAAGATCATGACCATACTGACTTTGGAGATGCTGGTGGTACTGGTGTTCTAACTCAAGAGATATCAGACATTACAGAGTACATTAGGTTTGGTTTGGGCACTGCTGATACCAACGTAGAAAATATTATTTTAGAAACTGGTACAGAATCTTTTGGTGTAACAAAGGCAGATGGAACGGTTAGAAATGCTTTTCTTCTTACGGAAGAATTAATCGTAGTCAAGACTTTTACTTCAAGCGAAAATATTTTTTCACTTGAAGATGCGTTTATCGATCTTCAGCACGTAAATTTTGGTGTCCTACTTGAAAGTTTTGAATCCAGCTCTGGAGATCAAATTCTGTTAGATGGAACAGACAGTATCTCTCAGGATGCTGGAGCCAAAATACTCGCAGAAGACTCAGTGGTTCAAGAGGCCAGAATTATATTAAACGGAACGGATAGTGATTCAAGTAATGTTGGAGATCAACTTCTTGAGGAAGATGAAACTGGATTTGACGAAATAACCTTAGATGGTTCTGACAGTTCATCGACCGATGCAACTGATAATCTTATTCTAGAAACTGCAATCGACTTTAGTAATAACGATGTTGTTATAACAGATTCAGGCGGTGCAACCGCAACAATCGTAAAAGCAGATATCGCAACTGTTACTAGTAGTGTAGAAGTTAGTACAACATTAACAGGACAATATGCTGGTATTGAAAGTTTATTGGGGGAAAATTTAAACCGTATCCAAGACTCTTGGTACTATCAGGATTTTTCTTATGAGATAGTGGTTGGTCAATCACTTTTAACATATCTAAGTGAATTAAAGAAAGCAGTGCATCCAGTAGGTTTCTTACCGTTTGGTAAAGTATCTATTGCAACTGCGGTATCGGCTGCAGTAACTACAACAGCTGCTGGTGTATCTGAATTTACGGGTGATGACACATTCTCACCGATACTTGCATCTGTTCTTGAAACACTGTTTAGTCAAACTATACAAAGTAGATTACAAACTGCTCCTACTACATCTGGTCTGGGACAGAGAGATGATCAAATTATGCTGGAAAATGGTATAGTTGATGGAGATAATATTGTACTTAATATTGAATCAATAGTATTGAATGGAACTGATAGTGATTCAAGTAATGCTGGAGATGAAGTTCTTTTAGAAACAGAAGGTTTTATCAGATTAGAACAAGAACAAGATATTGGTTCTAAGATTTTATTAGAACCTAGAGTCATAATATTAAATGGAACAGATAGTTCATCAACAAATGCTGGAGATCAAATTCTTTTAGAAACAGGAAGTTTCATCGTATTGGAAGAAGAAACTTCCTATGATCTGAAACTAATATTAAATGGAACGGATAGTGATTCAAGTAATGCTGGAGATGAAGTTCTTTTAGAAACAGGAAGTTCCGTCATACTGCAAGAATCTAGATTGTCCGAATTTGTCCTTGAGGCCGGTGAACTTAATGCAATACTTTACGAAGCAGATATAGTAAAATCAGACACAACTAATTATGCTTACGATGGTGGTGGACGAGTCATGTCAGAATCGTCACACGCTCCAAGTGCAGATGCTGACCGTGTTTTGGTCAGAGAGATTACTACCAAGATTTCTGCCAGACCAAATTCAAGAACCTCAAGAAACCTCTTACTCTATCTTGCAAATGATCCTTTTGGTGATGTAGATTCAGTCCAGCTAGAGTCTGGTATTGGAAACGAGTCGGATCATCTTGTTCTTGATGGTACATTACCATTCCAGTATCCAGACGCATTTTTCAGAATGGAAGGTACATCAGGGGTAGACAATTTAATACTGAACGGAACAGATAGCTCGTCTACCAATGCTGGCGGTGATATCTTATTAGAATCTGGTCATAAAATTCAATTAGAGAACTCAACCTATGTTAATATATCTGAGACAGAGAGAATACTTTTAGAAAGTTCTTATGAAGGAACAGGTAGGTTGAAAACGGAAGCTTCGCCTTGGAGTTATCCATCAGGGTTCCTAGTAAATGAAAATGATAGAATTGTTTTTGAGAATGAGAATGAATTTGTGGAAACCATACCATTGTCAGAGATAGGTAGTTTTCGATTTGAAGATATTCGTAGAACAGATAAAATTATATTAGATAACAATTCTGTTGACCAAGATAACACAAATGCAGCTGAAAATACTGGTATCCTAATGGAAAACTTTGGACAACTTCTTCTTGATGGAACAGATAGCTCGTCTACCAATGCTGGAAGTTTTGTTGCACAAGAAACAACTAAAAATAATAAATTTACGTTAGAGGAATCTGGTTCCCTTATCGTTGAGAATAATTCAACTCACTCAGTTGTTGAGTTTCTTGCAGCAGAAAGTGCAAATGACGAGATTCTTTTAGAAGATGTTCATAGACCACTAACTGCTTTTGGTATTCAATTAGAACAGGATTCTTATAATCAAGATGTAATTATTTTAGATGGTATGGACTCTGATTCCCTATATGCTGGATTACCACTTGAGCTAGAAGATATTTTTCAAGTGGTAGGAACCCCACATATTGTATTAGAAAGTACAAATATAATACAGAGTGAAGGACAAATACCTCTGGATAACTGGACACTAAATAGTTCAACAAGTCCAATTGGCTATCAACCAGTAGTCCATGCATCAGAGATTCGAGTTAGAACTACTGGTGACATTGCATTAGAGGATTCAACGGATACAACTTATGGATACTTGGTTCTTAATGGAACAGATGGTTCATCAACAAATGCTGGAGACAATTTAGATTGTGAAGGCGCAACAGGAATAGCAGGGTAACTTGTATAAATAAAAGAAGGTATAAAAATGTCGGCAATTATCACAGAAAAATTCAGACAACATAATGCAACGCAGTTTTATGAGTCTTTTACAGAGGCCTCTAAAAGTGCTTATTATCTATTCATAGGTAAAGCAACTGCGTTCACAACCGCAACCACTACAGGGAGTGATAGCTCCCCCCCAACACCAGCTGACGCAGTTGGTGAGACAGAATATTACGCATGGGATTCCATGTTGGCTGCAAAAAATATTGCATCGACTGACGTAACTTACGCATTACCTCGTAGAAACTGGACAAATGGAACGATTTATGATATGTATAAACACAATATCAGTTCTGCCAGCACCTCTACGTCAGGTGCATCAAATTTATATGACTCGACATTTTACTTTTTAACTTCCGACAATAGAGTGTATAAAGTTCTAGATAATAATAGTGGAGCCGCATACTCTGGTTCTGAACCGACATCTGAATCAACCTCGCCATTTGCATTAGGGGGATATGTTTTAAAATATATTTACTCAGTTACATCAGCAGAAGCCGCAAAGTATCTCACGACAGATTATATGCCAGTATCAACAGATAGTACAGTAAGTGCAGCTGCAACAGACGGAAAGATTGAATGTCTTGTGATAACTGCTGGTTCTGGTTATACAAACGGAACTTACTATGCAGCCATTTATGGTGACGGTGCGAGTCAAGGAACATCTTCTGGTGCAATTGTAAGAATTACTGTAAGTGGTGGTGCGATTGCATCTTTTGGTTTGACTGCTGGAACGGATACAACTATCCATTCAGCCGGTAGTGGTTATACATACGGAACGGTAAATCTTGGTTCTAGTTATACGTTTTCAGATACAGGATTATCTAGTGCATCGTCAATGGGAAGTGGTACAGGCGGTGCGATAGAGGTCATGATTAGTCCCAAGAATGGTCATGGTTACGATGCAGTTGTAGAGTTAGGTGGACATTATGTAATGTCTGCAACAACTCTAACACAAGCAGAGAATGATGACATCACAACTGCAAACGATTTTAGACAAGTTGGTATTGTGGTTGATCCGACAACTTACGGAACGACAACGGTTGCATCAGATAGTACTTCAAGACAAACTTATGTAGTTAAGATGTCATCCTCAAGTGGAACCTTTGAGGTTGATGAAAAAATTACACAAACAACAACTGGTTCGGTAGGAAAGGTAATTGAATGGGATAGTGGTTTAAGTTTACTTTATTTTCAGCAAGAACGGTTTGGGGATTTTGGAACAAACTCCACTACTGGAGATAATACCGCATTTAGTGGGGCAAACGTAATTACTGGCGGAACTTCTGGTGCGACAGGAACACCATCAACCACTACGGAAACAGTTACTCTTGAAAATTCTAACACGATATCCTTAACAACTGGTTACGCAAATCCAGAATTGCAACCTGATAGCGGTGATATCATATACCTAGAAAATCGTAAGCCAATTTCAAGATCATCAGACCAAACTGAAGATATTAAAGTTATAATCGAGTTTTAATATGACACTAAAAACAAATTTAAATTCTGCACCATATTATGATGACTTTGATTCATCAGATAATTTTCATCGAGTTCTTTTTCGACCAGGCTATGCAATACAGGCAAGAGAGTTAACACAACTACAATCAATACTCCAAGATCAAATTGAGAAACATGGAAACCATATATTCACAGATGGTGCTATCGTTATTCCTGGCAATGTATCTTTTAATAATCAATATGTGTCTATAAGATTAAATTCAACATTTGGCGGAGAATCAATTGACCCAGCACAGTATTATAATGCAACTGACTTGGTTACGGTTACTGGTGAAACATCAGGAGTTACTGCTGAAGTTATTGGTTACTCACAAGCAGCTGAAGATGCAGCAGAACCACTTTTATATCTAAAATACATTTCTACTGGAACGAGTGGAAGTGCTGGTTTTGATGATGTAGATTCTTCAGTATTTTTTCAGGATGGAGAAAATCTATCTGCTGATGTTAACGTAACGCATACAACAACTTATATTGCTGGATCAAATTCACTCACGGTTTTTTCTCCAGATAATCCAAATGCTTCTGCTTCTTCATATGGTTCGGCAGTGACAGTTGACGCTGGTGTATTTTATGTCAAAGGAACTTTTGTAGAAACAACTTCACAAATTTTAGTAATAGGATATGATGATCCTTTTCCAAGTGTCATAGTAGGATTTAAAATTGGAGAGGAAATTGTAACTTCAGAAGCAGATACAACCCTTCTTGACAATGCAACAGGAACAAGTAATTATGCAGCTAAAGGTGCTCATAGATTAAAAATAACTTTAACTCTTGACCGTAAAACTATAGATGATTCAACTGATGATTCTGATTTTGTTGAGTTAATAAGAATTGTTGACGGAGTACCTATAACAAAATCAAAAGAAACAATATATTCTTTACTTGGAGATGCACTAGCTCAAAGAACATCTGAAGAATCTGGTGACTATGTAGTTAAACCATATCAGTTTAATATCACGGAATGTGTTGATAATTTTTTAGGCTCTGATTTAAATTTGGGTGCATATACAGCTGGAGACAAAACAGATGATTGGACAAATGCTCAGGATGATTTTTTAACATTACACATTCAACCTGGCATTGCGTATGTAGACGGATATAGACATGAAACTATTGGTACAGTTAGAAAAGACCTTTTAAAAGCTAGAGACACAAAAACCATCGATGCTGGAAAGACGAACTTTGAAATAGGAAATTATCTTAGACTTACTAATGTTTATGGTTCTCCAGATATCGGTGAGGTTTCTGGTGAAACAACACCATTTAGACCAATGTTATTAATGGATAGACCTCAGGCAACTAGAGGAACTGTGCCTAGCTCAAATGCAATCGGTATATTAAGACCTAGAGGATTTCAACATGAAGCAAATGGTTCGCTTGGTGCCGGTGCAAAAAGTACAAACGCTGATGGTATCTATAGGATGTATGCTTTTGATATTCGTACTTTTACATTAGTAGTAATGGACGGTACTCCAAGTCCCTTAACAACTGCTAATTTTTCAACTGGTGGTGTTAAAGTTACAGGTGTTACTAGTGGTGCAACTGGTTACGTTTTTAATGATACAACTAGTTTTCCAGACGGTGACGCCAGCGGCACTGGTACTTTTACACAAGGTACATATATTTACCTTACAAATGTGATTGGTGAGTTTCAGGCAGATGAAAAACTTAAAACCTCTGACTCAGGAGAAGCAGACCTTTATTTAGAAAATTCTAGTAATACAGATTTGACAATATCTAGTATTATAAAATGGAAACTCAGTGATGCTAGAAGTCTTCAGATGCAAGATCCAGACCCGGCTAGTTCTAGCGCACAAGACTTTATAGCAGATATTGTTTTAGATGATTTAGATCCGAATGACCAATCCTTCTTTGCTGATCAAGTTACGGCCACTAAAAAAGTAACCAATGTAAGATTAGAAGATGCCACAGAAACTACAGGTAATCTTCAGTTAGAAAAATTAGTAGGTGCGAGATTACAAGAGCCTCAAAAACTACAGTCATTATTCAAAATGCCAAAAGAGAATGTTAAAACTTTATTGACCGAAGATAACAATGGTGTTTCACAAACAGAATTAACTTTCAGAAAACAATTCGTTGGCACAACCAGTGCTGCTGGTGCGGTATCTTTCACGGCAGGCTCAGGTGAAACCTTTGTAACTTTTGCTGAGAAAGATTATACTATGTCTATATTGACTGCCGGTGATGGTACTGGTTCACAAGGAGATATTGTTAGCGCATCAGGTGTGAATGGAACAGGATCAGGTACAATAACAATAACAGATAGCACGGTTCTTGGTGACTCTGCAAAGGTTAAAATACTCGCATCAGTAACAAAGTCTGCTATAGTTCAATCAACTAAAACTACAAACCTTTCTAAGCAATTAAAAGTTCTTGCAAGTGACGCAGACGGAGCATACGGAGTTAGAGCAACAGATAAAGAAATTTCACTAGGTAGAACGGATGTCTATAGAATACAAGCTATCTATGATTCACAGGATACTTCTACAGACGCAGTTGCACCAACCCTTACAATAAGTGATACATCAGGAACCTTTGAACGTGGTGAAAGAATTAAAGGTAATACGTCTGGTGCAAGAGGGCGATTAATTACAACCTCAAGTCCAATGTCTTTTACTCAGACCTTTGGAGAGGGTTCTACTCCTTTCCAAGATGGAGAAACAATCACAGGAGAATTTTCTGATGCAACCGCAACTATTGATACTGATGGAATAACTTCTGGAGATTTTATAATTACAGACAATTTTAAGTTTGATGATGGCCAAAGAAATAACTATTATGATATTTCACGATTGATTAGGAAGCCAGCTGCTGCAACTCCAACTGGAAGATTATTGATAATATATGATTATCTATCTCATGGTTCTGGTAATTTCTTTTCTGTAAATTCTTATAATTCTATTTCGGGGCAAATGGAATATGATGATATACCTGTGTTTATTCCAACGACTACTGACGCTGATGATCCAGCTCCAATATCTGACTTTCCTTTAACAGACTGTTTCGATTTTCGTCCAACGGTAGAAAATATTGCTGGAACATCTGAAACATTAACAACAGTTGACCAAGTTACAGGAAATTCATTTGATATTGCTGTTCGACAATATGACGGAACAGGTGCAATTGTAGTTGATACACCAAGGCCAGATAGCACGATTACGTCAGACTTTGAATTTTATTTGAGAAAAATTATTTGCTTGTATATGACAAGAGATGGAGAATTTCAAATTGTAGAGAGTGAACCAAATGAAGAACCAAGTTATCCAGCTCCAATAGATGGTGCAATGAAACTTGCTGATCTTATTTTAGAACCATATACATTCTCACCAGCTGAAGTTGATATATTTTATCAAGACAACCAACGATATACAATGCGAGATATCGGTGATCTAGAACGGCGTATTGATAATCTGGAATATTATACTTCATTAACTTTACTGGAAACACAAACAAGCAGTATGGAAATTTTAGATACGCATGGATTAAATCGATTTAAAGCAGGATTTGTGGTTGACCCCTTTGTTAGTCATGCGGTAGGTGATGAAAAAAATCCAGATTACCACTGTGCTGTAGACCCAGAGCAGAGGGAACTCAGACCTAGAACAGCAGACAAGAATGTAGACCTTAAATTGTTACTTACAAATACAGCAGAGCAAACGGCTGCAGGATTTCAGCAAACAGGTAGGTTGGTTACGTTACCATATGATGAACAAACCGTTCTTAATAATGCGTTTAAGATTAAGCAAGAAGGCACGACCGGCACCGGCGGCGGCACCTCGCAGGTGACACATATTGGTGAGTTTATTGAGCTAAATCCAGATGCGGATTCATGGTTTGAAGACGAAACGATTGCGTTAACACCAATTGTAGATACCCGCCAATATGATTGGACAAGAAATACTGCGGAGCCGAGTGGTTTTGGCGGTAAAACTAGCATCATATACAAGGGTGCATGGCAGAATGTTAGTGTCTACGGGAAAACGAGGCCGGCCGCGATAACCGGCCATATTAACAGAGGTAGATCTCAAAGTCAAAGAACGTTCGGCAAGTGGTTGTATCAATATAACTATTATCAAAAACAAACAAGAGTGAATACTCATAAAACGCTTACTTTTGATTGGGTAAATAAGCCGGGAGCTCGAACTGCCACAGGTCAAGTTAAAACAATTCAATTTTGTCGTCCAAAAACATTAAAATTTACAGTTAAAGGACTAAAACCAAATACAAAACATTTTGTATTTTTTGCTGGGACAAATGTGCAGGGTTATAAAGGCCCCTTAGCAAAACAGTATTGTACCATACAATCAGACTTTGTAACGGTTCCGTGGGCGAATGTCGGTGACGGTTTCAATCTCCAAAGTGTAGATATAAGTCCTAATCGTCGAAGTCCTAATCAAGGTATGTCGATATCATCAAATGACAAGGGAACGCTTGTAGGATTTTTTATGATTCCCGATTTCAGAAACAAACCAGACGTTCCAAAATTTAGCACGGGAATTTCTGAGATCGTTATAACGTCTAATACTAAAAACGAAAAGGGAATAGTTTTCTCAATTGCAAAAGAGCAATATCATGCAATGGGCACGACCAAGGTATATCATACTCAAGCAACTTCTACTAAAGTACCAAAGATAAATATCACGACAACAACGCAATATCAGGATGTATTAAAGAAGGGGTTCAACTTTGGATATTCTCATGGACAGAATTTACGACCTTCTGGTGAGTGGCAATATTATATGTTAGCGGAAACGACAAGTAGCGTCGTCAGGGCACAGATTGCGAAGTTGATTTCGCAGGGTATTTTAGAACAGAGATTTACAGGATTCCGACGTTTGGGGTATCCGTGGGGCGAATCCCAGATTCGCGTAGCCGCAGCTTATCGAACGTCAGTTGGTAAATACACTAGAGAAACTGCTGGTAAACGTGGATTATTTATTTCAAAACAGGAAGCATTTTATCAGACTTTTTATGTAGAAAAACAACAGGGGTACTTTGCAACTTCGTTAGATATTTATTTTGAGACAAAACCAAAAGTTGATCCTGTAATTGTTTCTATTGTAACAACCGAAAATGCGTTGCCTTCTAGAATACAATTACCTTTCTCGGCAGTAGCATTAAGTCCTGATGAAGTTAATGCAGACGAGAAGGGCGAAACGGTTACTAGGGTTACCTTTCCTTCACCTGTCTATCTTAAAGGTAATGAAAAATATGCAATACGAATTATGTCCAAAGGGGATGTTTATAAAATGAGGATTGGTAAAGAAAGTGTAGGTGAAAGAAAAAATCCTGCTCTTTCTGATATATTTTTTGCATCTGATAAAATACCAGAAGGTGGAAATAATGACCAACATATGAGATTTAATTTAAATTGTGCTATATTTGCAATGGATGCGCCGGGTGAGGTAATAATGCGTAACGAATCTGTTGGTGAGTTAATGACTCTTGAAAGTGGTGAAACCTCTTATGCAAAACGATTAATTAGACCTAATCCATTAGAGCTTACCAACTCCACCACCAAAGTAAAAGTGTTGCATTTAGATCATGGAATGTATAGTACATCAAACAACGTACAAATATCTGGTGTCAAATCTGGAATAACCACAACATTAAAGGGTTCAATTGCTGATACTTCAACGAAACTGGTGTTAAAATCTTTTGCTGGATTTTCTTCTGGAAGTACTCATGCTGGAAGTGGTGCAATTCATGTAAAAATTGATAATGAATTATTTGTTGGAACTTTAAGTGAATCAACATTAACGGTAACAAGTAGAGGATACACAGATTATGGTACAACTAGTGCGGTTTCTACTCCACATTCAGATGGAGCAACAGTCGAGTTGTATATGTTATATGGAACACCATTAAATGAAATTAATAAAACGCATACTGCAATTGCAGATACTCAAATGGATTCATATACGGTTTCAATTACAACAGCGCCAACTGTCACAGGTTCTTCTACAATAATACGAGCTGGAGGAACAGATGTATTTGCAAGTGAAAATGTTAGATATGAACTATTCAAGACTTACGTTCCTTCATTGGAATTGTCTGGCACAGCAATATCTGCAAAAGTAAGACAAACAACGGGTACAAGTCCAGGCGGTTCAGAAACCTCTTTCACAACTACTACAGAAGCTAAAGCTTTGACAATTGCGTTAAACGAAGAATACAATTTAGAAAATACTGCAATTATTGCTTCTCCCCCAAATGAAACTAATGAAATAAATAGTTTAAGTTCTTTCTTTCTTGATTTAATATTGAAATCAGATGATCCTTTCTTGTCTCCTGTAGTTGATCTAACTTGTCCAGCAGTTATGTGTATTGGAAACCGAGTAGATAATATTGATAGTTCTTCAGATGTATATCCAACGACGGATTATAGAGCTCATACAGAATCAGAGGGCGATAGCAATACTGCGATCTATTTGACTAAACCTGCACAGTTAGAAAATACTGCAACAGGAATAAAATTGTTTTTAGATGTACATAAACCAGAAACCTCTGAAGTAAAAGCAATGTACAGAGTCTTACCAGCTGAAGGTGAAGATGACATTGCAAATATTCCTTTTACCTTCTTTAATGCTGGCGCTGACGCCGGAGATGGATTACCTGATAGCGGGATTGCAACTAATGCTCAAGATAAAGCAGATTTTATTGAGTACAAGTACACTGCTGGTATGAATGATTTTGGTTTTGGAGATCAGTTACAAGATTTTCAACAGTTCCAAATTAAACTGGTGATGCAGGGAACGAATTCAGCTGCACCGCCAAGAATAATGAACCTAAGAGGAATCGCATTGGCAACTTAAAATGGAAGAAAGATTTTTAGCAAAAATAGAAGATGAAGATGGTCTATGTCGGGAAAGTGATTCTGGGGCAATCGTCAATGTAGATAAGGGCGCATGGGAAGCTGCGAGAGAACGTGCTAGAGCTGCACAAAAATCTAGAGATGAACTAAGAGGTCAAGCAAGAGAGATAAATACTTTAAAGTGTGAAATGCACGAAATAAAAGATATGCTACAAACTATAATGGATAAACAGTAATGGCAATAACAGCATCAGAAATAACAACAAGTAATACACTTGAACAGCTTAGGACAGAGTTTAACAGTCTGGTTACGGATGTTACTGGTCTAGAGTCTGGTACTCTTGCACATACTGAAATAAATACTACAACAATTAGCGCAACTACGTTTAATCTTAACGAAGATGGTACATTTGTTTTTGAAGGTGCAACATCAGACGCATATGAAACGACTTTGAGCGCCGCCGACCCAACGGCAGACCGTACTATCACGTTGCCGGATGCCACTGGGACTGTTGTATTAACTGGTGGCGTAATTACTTTAACAGATACAACTGAAGCAAGTGCAACTGGAACTGCTGCATTAATTGTTGCTGGTGGTATTGGTGTTGCCAAAGATATGTGGATTGGTGATGATATTGTTATGGACAGTGATTCATCAGTTATTAAATTTGGTGATGACCAAGACGTAACGCTAACCCATACAGACGGTACTGGTTTAACTTTAAATAGCACAAGCAAATTAACTTTTGGTGATGCTGCTAGTTTTGTACAACAAAGTTCTGATGGTGTACTCAAAATAGATGGTGAAGCTACAATTGATATGAATGCTTCTACGGCAGTAACGGTAAGTAATGATTTGAAATTAGACAGTGATGCAGCGGTATTAGGATTCGGCACAGATAATGACGTTACTCTAACTCACGTTGCAGATACCGGCATATTACTTAACAGCACAATGGCTATTCAATTTAATGATTCAAGCCAATACATCAACGCACCATCTAATGCTATTTTAGATATCACCGCAACGGACGAGATAGAATTAAATGCTACGTTAGCTGATGTTAATGCAAATCTTGATGTGTCAGGTACATATCAAGGTGGTGGAACAATGACCACTGGCGGCAACATTGTTATTCCTGATGCTGGAACTATAGGTTCGGCATCATCTACAAGTGCTATAACAGTTGCATCAACTGGTATTGTAACATTTGTAGATGATATTCTAATTAAAGATGATGGTACTATAGGTTCATCATCAGCTGCAACTGCAATTGCAATATCTTCAGCTGGTGTTGTTGCTTTGGCGGCTACAACAGAAGCAAGTGCAATAGGAACAGCTGCATTGACTGTGGCCGGTGGTATTGGTGTTACTAAAGATATGTGGATTGGTGATGATATTGTTATGGATAGTGATTCTGCTGTTATTAAACTTGGCGCAGACCAAGATGTAACAATTACACACGTTGCTGACACAGGATTAAATATAAAACAAGTCACGGATGCAGACGATAAGGCATTGATCCTTAAATTGCAGACTGGCGAAACTGACATTGCGCTCAATGATTATATTGGTCGAATCCAGTTCCAAGCACCAGATGAAGGGGCGGGAACAGATGCCATTGCGGTATGTGCTGAAATTTCAGCTTTATCGGAAGGAGACTTTGCAGCAGACAACAATGCTACCAAACTTGTTTTTGCTACTGGCGCCAGCGAAACGGCAACTTCAAAAATGACGATATCTTCAGCTGGAATTGTTGCCTTATCTGCAACAACAGAAGCAAGTGCAACCACTACCGCAGCTCTCACAGTAGCGGGTGGTATAGGCGTTGCAAAGGATATGTGGATTGGTGATGATATTGTTATGGACAGTGATTCTGCTGTACTTAAATTTGGTGCAGACCAAGACGTTACTCTAACTCACGTAGCTGATACTGGACTGATTTTATCGGCGGGAGCACAGCCAACTACGCTTACACTTTCTTCAACGTTGGCATCAGCGGCTGTCGGGCCAAAACTTTATTTAACACGGGCTTCAGGTAGCCCCGCAGATGACGACATTTGTGGTGACATCATTTTCACCGCTGACAACGACGCGGCGGAAGATACTACTATTGTACAAATGTATTCAACATTTTTGGATGCAAGCAACGGGAGTGAAGACGCCAGCCTTATTATCCAAACGGTAGAAAACGGTTCTTATGTAGCTTCTTGTCAGTTCAAAGGCTCCGGTATTCAAGTTCCAGACGGCGGCAATGTCGGGTCTACAACGACTCCCACCGCGATTGATATTCTTGGAACCGGCGAGATTGGATTCAGCGATGGCACAATTTCGGCAAGCACATCCTTCCAGACATACATTTACGACAACACAACGGGGCGCGTTGGGCTTAGAATAGTTTTGGATAATGCTAGCACCGCGCATCAAGCGATTTACGCATCGACGGACGGGACAAGTTACTGTGGGTTTTTCTCAAGATCCGACACCAGCACAGCCGCCACCACTGTGTATGCCTCCAATGCTGCGGCTGGCTCCGCATTTCAGGGGACATCCGCTGGTCATACTTTTTACGGCGGAACGACCAGTGCGTCCCATGCAGCGTTTTTCGGCCAAGCAAGCGTCACCAGCCACTACGCGCTTATCGGGTACGGCACTCACGGCTGCTATGCGACATCTGTTTATTGCGTCGGCGCGATGTACAAAGGAAGTGGTACTTTTCTTATTTCGCATCCGCTGAAATCCGAAATCGAAGGGGAGCCGTGGTCGCTAGCACACTCATTTATCGAAGGCCCGCAATGCGATTTAATTTACCGAGGAAGGGCTACCCTTGTTGACGGGCAAGCTACGGTTTCTATGGACACTAAGTATGGAATGACTCCCGGCACGTTCGTTTGGCTGACTAAAGACATACAGACATTTACATCAAACGAGACAGGCTGGGACGCGGTTCGCAGTTCATTTTCTGGCGACACCATCACAATCGAGTGTCAAAATTCTTCATCGACCGACACAATCAGTTGGATGGTTGTTGCAGAACGAAACGATCCAAACATCAAAGCATCAGATATTACAGACGATGATGGTAATTTGATCATCGAACGGCCAAGCGAACCGGAGCCGGACCTTACTCCTCCTCCTGACCCGCCAGAGGCGGACGCCTGAAATAGATTAATGTGCTACGGTTTCAAATCGAATGGATATAGGCCTCTTCGAGGGAAGTGCAATCGCCGTATGCCTTGGGCTTGTGGGTACGATGTGGGGATTTTTGCAAAAACTCGTCAGCAGCAAACTGCGCGAGCAATATGAAATCATCGTGAAATTGATAGACCGAATGAATCGCTCAGATGACGCCGCCGACAGAAGGCACAACGCTATGATTGA
>Ga0209753_1000361_pt1 | contig 18748 bp, 18 predicted proteins | sample METZYME_3_550m_FD_187550 | JGI IMG/M metagenome (GOLD analysis project Ga0209753, IMG submission 187550) | Marine microbial communities from oxygen minimum zone in mesopelagic equatorial Pacific - METZYME_3_550m (SPAdes) (version 2) | ecosystem: Environmental > Aquatic > Marine > Oceanic... | reverse complement strand
AAATTTGGGCAACAACAAACAAAATAGTAATCAAATTTTATTTGTGATTATGCTGATGAAATGAAAAAATTTTTTAATGGGAAAGAACTAATTAATTAATTCATATTTATATTAACGCCAGTATCGCTAGTAAACAAATAAGCTTTGGAAGCATCTATAGTGACTTTCATATTCTTGCCAACATCATATTTAATAGCTTCTTCTTCAGGCAGAATCATCTTTAATTTATTATTTTTAATAGCAATATCCAGTATTGTTACATCACCTAACGGTTCTTTTAAAAAAACATTAGCCTCAAAATTATCATTACTATTATCACTAGCAATAGTGATGTCATGAGGTCTAATACCAAAAGATAAATCGGTGTTTAAAAAATCATTTGTTGAGCTTAATGAATTTTTTAAATTAATTTTACCAAAAGGAAGTTCAATGGCATTTTGATTATTATTTTGTGTTAATTTTGCATCAATAAAGTTGATAGTTGGTGAACCAATCATTTTAGCAACGTAGGAATTATCCGGTTTGTCATATAATTCATTAGGGGCGCCTTTCTGAATAAATTTTCCTTCTTTAATAATTGTAATATTGTCACCCATTGTTAATGCTTCTAATTGGTCAGGAGTAGCGTAGACCATTGTCATATTTAAATCTCGTTGAAGTCTTTTTAATTCAGCTCTTGTATCATGTCGAAGTTTAGCATCTAAATTTGCAAGCGGTTCATCTAGCAATAACAATTTTGGTTCTTGAATTAGAGCTCTTCCAATAGCAAGTCGTTGTTTTTCTCCTCCCGATAAAGTGTCAGGCTTTCTCTGTAAGGTATGGCTAATTTTTAACATTTCAGCGGTTTTATTTATACGACTTTGAATATCACTTTTTTCAAATCCTAATCTTTTTAAAGGATAAGAAAGATTTTCAGCGACAGTTAAATGAGGATAAAGAGCAAATGTTTGAAAAATCATTGCGATTCCTCGCCCCTGTATAGGGGCTGAAGTATAATTCGTGCTATCAAATATAATCTCGCCGTCATCAATTTTTTCCAAACCAGCTATGCATCTTAATGTAGTTGTTTTTCCTGCAGCGCTTGAACCAAATAAAACAGCAAATTCATTTTGCTCAACTGAAAAGCTAAAATGATCTAAAGCTTTTACAGAGTCAAAATTTTTTGATAAATTATTTAATTCCAAGTAAGACATCGTATTTTTTTATCTTAATGTTTTGATGAAGTTAATAAGTCGCACGGCCACCGCTTATATCAAAAACTGCTCCAGTTGTAAAAGAGTTCTCTTCAGATGAAAGCCATGAGACCATTGATGCTAACTCATCAACTAAGACAAATCTTTTTCTTGGAATTTTTGATAACATATAATCAATATGTTCTTTGCTAATTTGATCAAAAATTCTTGTTTTAGCTGCAGCAGGTGTCACACAATTTACAGCGATATTATATTCTGCTAATTCTTTTCCAAGAGATTTGGTTAAAGCAATAACGCCAGCTTTCGCAGCGCTGTAAGCTGAAGCGTTAGGGTTCCCTTCTTTGCCAGCTATAGAGGCAATGTTAACTATTCTTCCATAGTTTTGTTTTATCATGAAAGGCACTACTGCTTTACAGCAGTTAAAAGTTCCATTCAAATCTATATCAACAACAGATTTCCAATCATTTTGGGGATACTCCCATGTTTTAAAAGAAGGCCCAGCTATTCCTGCATTATTAACAAAGATGTCAATATTAGAATAATTCTGAATTATAGAATTAATGGTTGATTCTATTTCTTCAAAATTTGTTATGTCTCCCGTATATGTTTGAGAAACACTGTTTTTTATTTCTTTTGTTTCCTTGGCAACATTTAATTCAGTCTCGTCTTTATCTATCAAAAAAAGATTTGCCCCAGAGGAGGCAAATCTTTTAGAAATAGCTAATCCAAATCCCTGAGCCGCACCAGTTATTACAGCATTTTTATTTTTTAAATCGATTTGGTTCACAAAAATCAACCATATTTTGAAACTAGTTTATCTAATGCGTTTTTGCACTTTTCAGTGGCAACCCAAGCTTCAGGCCAAAAACAGAGATCAACTGTCCACCAATCATGACCAACATCTTCTTTTGCAAGTTCAGGTACTATTTCATCAAAATTGAGTATACCTTCTCCAAAAGGTGGATGGGCACTGGTTTCATCATTGCCTTTATCATCTTTATGACAAGTATTATCAGAGTCAATTAAGTGTATATGATTAATTCTACCACTAAATTTCTTAATTAATTCCATTTGATTGCCAACAACTTCTTTTTCACCTTCTTGCCGCACACCTATTACCCCCATCATTTGTCCGTGGCAGGTATCATACATAAGACCAAAATTATCATATTGTAATTTATCTAGTACCTTTAAAATATAGGAAGGTTTATTAAATGCAAAGCCTGGTTCAAATTCCCAAGTTACATAAATACCTTTATCGGCAGCATAATTAATACAAGTGTCCCATGTTTTGGTTAGTCTGTTAAATAAGGTATCAAAATCTGCTTCTGCATGAATTGTCGGAGGCTGAACACAATCAACACGCACACCTTTAATTCCAAGATCAACAGCGAAATTAACATTAGATTTAAATGAAGATATATATTTTGATTGATCATCAGTATTAAGTAATTGCTCACTCCACAAATCTTGAGCAAAACCCGAGAACGACAATCCCCAGTTTGTCATCTTTTCTTTCAAACCATCTCGATGTTCTTTTTCAGGGTGGTTGCCGGGATTAGGGTAACCATTAAAGCCTCCTAATTCTAAACCATCAAATTTTAATTCAGATAAAGTTTTACCAACTGTATCAAAAGGAATTGGACTTTCTCCATATGGTCCAACATTATAAGCCCAAGTTCCAATAGATGTATTTTTCATTTTTCCTCCTTAAATGTTTTATTTGATACCCAGTATTTTTTTATTTGCATCACTATTATCTCCGCTTTTATCTATGAAATCATCAAAAGATCCTTCAGAAATAGTAATAATGTGTTTTGCAATAAATGGAGCACCTTCTTTTGCTCCTTGAACAGAATCCTTAATGGCGCACTCCCATTCCAGTACTGCCCACCCATTAAATCCATACTGTGTTAATTTGCTAAAGATTGAAGAGAAATCAACTTGTCCATCTCCTAAAGATCTGAAACGTCCAGCTCTATCTCTCCAATCAACATAACCACCATAAACCCCATTTCTTCCTGTAGGATTAAATTCAGCATCCTTAACGTGAAACATTTTTATACGATCATGGTACAAATCGATATAATGAAGATAATCAAGTTGTTGTAAAACAAAGTGACTTGGATCATACAATAAATTACATCGCGGATGTTCTTTAACAGCGCTTAGAAACATTTCCCATGAAGCTCCGTCATGGATATCTTCACTTGCATGTGCTTCATAACAAAGATCAATCCCGTTTTCTTCATATACATCAAGTATGGGAGTCCATCTTTTAGCTAGTTCAGCAAAACCATCTTCAACCAAGCCCGGTAAGCGGGGTGGCCAGCTATAGATGTATGGCCACAACAATGCACCTGGAAAAGAAACAGAAACATTGATGTCGAAATTACGAGAAGCTTTTGCCGCAAGCTTCACTTGTTCAACAGCCCATTGCTGTCTTTTAACAGGATCGTTATGTACTTCAGGTGGAGCAAATTGATCAAATCCAATATCGTAAGCAGGATGTACAGCAACAAGTTGTCCTTGAAGATGAGTAGATAATTCACTTATTTCAATTTTGTTATTTTTGCAGATACCTTTTAATTCATCACAGTAATCTTTGCTTTCAGCTGCTTTTTTTAAATCTATCATTCTTCCATCCCAAGATGGAATTTGAACTCCTGTATAGCCCAAATCAGCAGCCCATTTTGTTATATTTTCTAGAGTGTCAAACGGTGGTTTATCTCCAGCAAATTGCGCTAAAAAAATAGCCGGGCCCTTAATAGTCATATATTTCCCCCCACATTTCAAAATTAATCAAAACATACAGTACTTTATAGTTAAAGAAAATATTTATATAAATAAAGTTTATAGATATAATGAAATTTCTGCATTTAAATATGCTGAATTAAAAAGGAGAATTATGAAAATTGGATTTAATGTATTGTTGTGGACTACAAATTTAGTAGAGGAGGAATTTCATCTATTAGAAAAATTAAAAAAAGTTGGCTACGATGGAGTTGAGATTCCTGTATTTGGAGGAGATATAGAGCATTTTCAAAAAATTGGCCAAGCTCTAAAGAACAATGGACTCGAGAGCACAAGCGTTACAGTAATTCCTGATCAAAGTCATAATCCAATTAGTGATAATAAAGCTGACAGAGAGGGTGCAGTAGAGCATTTAAAATGGGCAATTGATTGTAGCGATGCAATTGGCAGCAAACTTTTATGTGGACCATTTCATCAACCTTTAGGAGAGTTTTCAGGAGAACCACCTACAACTGAAGAAAAACAAAGAGGTGCAGAAGTGCATCAACAAGCTTCTGACTATGCTAAAAAATCAAATATTAGTTTATCTATTGAACCTTTAAATAGGTTCGAATGTTATTTTATAAATACCGTAGAAGATACATGCAGTTATGTTGACATGGTTGACAGAGAAAATTTTGGTTTTTTATTTGATACTTTTCATAGCAATATTGAAGAAAAAGATCCTGTAGGATGTATTGAAGTAGGGGGAAAAAGAATAAATCATATTCATATTTCAGAAAATGATAGAGGGACACCCGGGAAAGGGCATGTTCCATGGAGTGAAACTTTTGCAGCAATAAAGAAAATTAATTATGATAATTGGTTAACTATAGAAGCTTTTGGAAGAGCACTTCCTGATTTAGCAGCAGCCACAAGAGTATGGAGAGATTTTTTTCCATCTAAGGAAGAAGTATATGAAGAAGGATATAAATTTATAAAAGGAAACTTATAATTTAAGTTAATTGCTTGGAATCTTTTTTTGTTGATTAATAATATAAATTCCTGATACGACAATTATTGTTGCACCAATTATTGTAGGTATATCAGGAATATCTTTATAAAAAACAAATCCATATACTATTGCCCAAAAAATAAGTGTGAAGTGAAAGGGTTGGATTTTATTTGCTGGAGCTCTAGCTAGAGCAATTATTAAGCAATAATGAGCTAGTGCCATCATTATACCAATAAGAGGAAGGAGAAAGTAAGATAAAACGATTAATTCAACCCAATAAATTGAAGCCAAAACTAACATAGTAATAATGCCAAATAATGATGTGAAAAAAAGGGACGTTTCATCAGAATCAGTTTCTGAAACTTTTTTTGTTAAAACTTGATAAAGACCAAAAAAGAAAGCAGCACCTAAAGGAAGTAAAGATTTAATATTAAATACATCAAACCCTGGGCGCAAAATAATTATGACACCAATGAATCCAAAAAATACAGCAAACCATATTTTGTTATCAACATATTCTTTTAAGAAAATAATTGATAAAGCAACGACGATAATTGGAGCTAGAGCAGCAACGCTATGAACATCAGCTAATGATAAATATTTAAAAGATGTAACAAAAAATGCTGATTCTCCTATTGAGGTTAAAGAGCGTAGGAGTTGTATTTTTAAATTATTAGTTTTCCAAACTTGAGAATTTTTTTTTCTTTTTGACTCAAACAGTGCAACAATTAATAAAAATAAATACCGAAATAGCATTATTTGAAAAATTGAATGATAGACTGTTGCGTATTTTTGAGCAACATCTGTAGAAGCAAAAAGAAAGAATGACAAAATTGCAAATAAAATTCCTATATTTTCTCTAGAGGATAGTAACATAACTAATTCATTTCTTTTAAGGTTTGAAATATAGAATTGATTATAGCAAATGAAGACGCAGCTCCCGGATCAATATGACCAATACTTCGATTACCAAGTTTACTTGATCTCCCTTTTTTTGCTAATAGATTTTTAGTATTATTCATTGCATTTTCAGCAGTATTAACTGTGCACTCAAGAGCTTCCATTAAATTTGCTCCCTCACTTGCTTTTTTTTTCATTTCATCAGCAGCAGGTATCCATACATCTAACATGGTTTTATCGCCAATTTCAGCCTTTCCTCTTTCTTTAATTCCATTAGCTGCAGCATTTAAAAATAATGAAAAACTCATAGCATCAAGTGAATTTTTATCTTTAACAGCACCACCTCCCCTCATTAATGCAGTCGCATAAAGAGGTCCAGCAGATGCACCAACGGCACTTAAAAAACTACTAGCTATTTGTGTACAAATCTTATGAAAACCATCACTTGGATTAATTGTTGATAGTTTTTCTTTAACTGCCATCCAACCTATATTCATTGTAACGCCATGATCACCATCTCCTATTTTTCTATCCAATTCAGATAAATAATCTTTTTGGTCTTCTATGGTTTTACAAATATCATTAAGAATTATTATAAAATCTTCTGTGCTAATTGTTTCTTTCATGTTCTTAATGATTCTTTACAAATTTTTATAAAATTATTTACCTTTAATGCTGCTCGGCCAATAAAGATTCCATCAATAAACTCACTTTTAATAAAATTACTACAGTTTTTTTCATCAACATTTCCTCCATACAGAACACTAATTTTTTTTGATCTTGTTTTTATTTTTTTTAAACTATACTCTTTAATAAATTGTATTGATTCATTACAGTATTTAATACTTGCTGCTTTATTATTTTTTCCAATTGCCCATATAGGCTCATAGGCAAGAAGAATTTGTTGATTTTTTTTACATTTTATTTTCTGAAAGATAATATTTAATTGATATTTTAAAATTTTTTTTCTTTTAATTAAGTCTTTTTCTATTTTTTTCTCTCCAATACAAACAAGTGGGATCAAATTATATTTCAAAGCTAAATTAATTTTTTTATTTATAAGTTTTAGATTTTCATTAAAAAATTTTATTCTTTCTGAATGACCCAGTTCAACAATTTGACTTCCACAAGATTTTATCATTTTAACTGAAATTTCCCCAGTATAGGCCCCAGATTCATCCCAATGTATATTTTGAGCACCATACATAATAGGTAATTTTTTCTTTGAATTTTGAAACATCATTAAAGAAGTATAAGGCGGAATTACAAAGAAGTTAATTTTGGGATTATCAAAAAAACGAGAATTTTTTATTATTGCTTTAATATACCTCTTAGTTGCTGGTAAATCATGGTTCATTTTCCAGCTTGTTCCAATCCAAAGCATTAGAGAATTATATACTAAACATTGAACAGTGAGCTGGATTTTCCAGTAATGGCTGGAGTTCTTCATCAAGTTTTAAAAGTGTAATGGAAGCGCCGTTCATTTCTAACGATGTCACATATTCGCCAACAAAAGAACTATGAATTTCAATTTTATTTTTATTCAAAATTTCATTAACTTTTTTATACATTACATAAAGTTCCATTAAAGGCGTGGACCCTAATCCATTAACAAGGACTGAAACTTTCGAAGCGCTAACAAGTTCTTTTAAAATAAGATCCATTAATTCAGTTGTAATTTCATCAGCTGATTTAATATCGCCTTTTCTCACCCCAGCTTCGCCATGTATACCTAAACCAATTTCCATTTCATTTCTTTCAAGGACAAAACTTGGCTCCAAAGTATGTGGGAGAGAACAAGGGGCTAAAGCTACACCCATTGACAGGGTATTTTCATTAGCTTTTTCAGCTAGACGACATACTTCATCAATATTCATTCGTTTATCAGCAGCTGCACCAGCAATTTTAAAAACATAAAAGTCACCCGCAACTCCTCTTCTGTCTTTTTTATTTTCAATTGAAGCTGAAGCTATATCATCAGTGACAAGCACCGTTTTTACAGGAATACCGTCTGCATCGCATAATTCAGCAGCCATATCAAAATTCATGATATCTCCTGCATAATTACCATACATGTAAACAACACCTTTGCCTCCACTGATTGTTTTAGTGGCATCAACTATTGGATCAGGAGAAGGAGATGCAAAAACATTACCAATAGCAGCACCATCTGCAAGACCTTTTCCTACATAACCAACAAATGCCGGTTCATGGCCTGAACCGCCACCAATTAAAATTCCAACTTTGTCTTTTATTGGAGCATCTTTTCGAACAACAGCCCTGTTGTTATTATTAGCGAACTTTAATATATCATGGTGAGCTAAAACAATTCCATCGATCATTTCATCTACAACTTTATACGGATCATTAATTATTTTTTTAAAAACCATGTTTTGATTTAATCAATTTTTAATGAATAATACAACAAATATTGTATAGTTAAGTTAATGAAAGACAATTTCATATTACTTGGCGCTGATCATTTAGGGTTGCCTTTAAAAAATGTTTTAAAGGAACATCTTATAAATAAAGGATATTCTGTTGAGGATATTGGAGTTGATAACGAAGATCCTGTTGACTATCCTGATATTGGAGCAAAGTTAGCAAAAAGAATAGCAAAAGGAGATTCAGAAAGAGGAATTTTGTGCTGTGGCACTGGTGCAGGCATGGCTATTGTTGCGAACAAAATTCCTGGTGTTAGAGCAGTTTGTATTAATGATCCTTATACAGCTGAAAGAGCTATTGCGAGTAACAATGCTCAAGTAGTTACTCTTGGAAGTTTAATCACAGGTGAAGAAGTTGGCAAAAAGCTCGTTGATATATGGTTAGAAAATGATTTTCAGGGTGGCAAATCTTTACCTAAAGTTGAAAAAATTAACAAACTTGACTCAAAATAGCACTTTTTTATCCTTAATTTACAATGAAAACAATTATTAAATCTTAATTAGTAAAAAAATTGTTTATTGGTTTTTATATTATGGCAATATAATTTTTTTATTTTTAGAGAGGGAAAATGAGTCAAATAAAACTTGGCATGGTAGGAGGAGGACAAGGAGCTTTTATAGGTTCTGTTCATAGAATAGCAGCAAGATTAGATGGTCATTATAAATTAGTTGCTGGGGCATTATCTAGCAATCCAGAAACGTCTAAGGCTTCAGCGCTAGAACTAGGCATTAAACAAGACCGCTCGTATTCTACATTTAAAGAGATGGCTGAAAAAGAATCTTCCCTTGAGGATGGAATTGAAGCTGTAGCTATTGTAACCCCAAATCATTTACATTTTCCTATAGCAGGGTGTTTTTTATCAAAAGGTATACATGTAATTTGCGACAAACCACTTACACATAATTTAGAAGATGCTAATAAATTTGTCAAAGCAGTCGAGGATTCTAAAGCTTTATTTGCTCTTACACATAATTACACTGGCTATCCAATGGTACGACAAGCAAGAGAAATCTGTCGATCTGGAAAAATTGGAAAAGTTAGAGTTATTCAAGTCGAATATCCTCAAGATTGGTTAACAACTCCACTAGAAAATGCTACTGATTCACCAGGCAATAAACAAGCATCTTGGAGAACAGACCCTAGCAAAGCAGGTGCTGGAGGTTGTATTGGCGATATAGGAAGCCATGCTTTTAATTTAGCTGATTTTATAACTGGTGCTGAGTTGGATGAACTTTGCGCTGATTTGAGTAGTTTTATTCCAGGTAGGAAAAATGATGATAATGCCCATGTTTTGCTTAGATATAAAAATAATATTAAAGGAATGCTTTGGTCCTCTCAAGTAGCACCTGGTAATGAAAATGCACTTAAAATTAGAGTCTATGGAGATAAAGGCGGCCTTGAGTGGGAACAGGAAAATCCAAACTATCTAACCCTAGATCTTTATGGATCGGCAAAACAAACAATTAGAAGGTCTGGTTTTGGAACAATGGATATTGCTAATAGGGTATCTCGAATACCTCCAGGTCATCCAGAGGGTTATTTAGAAGGATTTGCAAATCTTTATAGCGATTTTGCAGAACAGATTAATGCAAAAAAAGCAAATAGAGATCCTGACCCTTCATCAATGCTTGTTCCTAACATTAATGATGGAATGAAAGGAATAAAATTTATCTCAACTGTTGTTGAATCAAGCTCTAAGGGAGGGCAGTGGTTAAAATTTTAATTTTAAGGGAGTTATTATGTCAAAAAAAATAAGAGTAGGAATGATTGGATATGGTTTTATGGGCAAAGCTCATTCTAATGCTTACCGTCAAGCAACTAAATTTTTTCCAGATTTGCCTTACGAGCCTGAATTAAAAGTCTTTTGTGCTAGAAATGAAGATAGAGCAAATCAATTTGCTAACAATTGGGGCTATGATCATGTTGAAACGGATTGGAGAAAAGTTGTTGAAAGTAAGGATGTAGATCTAATTGATATATGTACTCCAAATAATATGCATAAAGATATAGCAATTGCTGCAGCCGAAAACGGTAAGTGGGTGCTAACTGAGAAACCTTTAGCGCTCAATGTTGCTGAAGGTGAAGAAATGGTTAAAGCAGTTGAAAAAGCCGGTGTACCCAATATGGTTTGGTATAATTATAGAAGAATTCCTGCTGTAACATTAGCAAAAAATATAATTGATAAAGGATCTTTAGGAAAAGTTTTTCATTATCGCGCTAATTTTTTACAAGATTGGACTATTTCTGCAGACTTACCTCAAGGGGGCGAAGGTTTGTGGCGATTGGATGCTGCTGCTGCTGGGAGTGGTGTCACAGGAGATTTATTAGCTCACTGTATTGATACAGCTATGTGGTTGAATGGTCCTATTATAGAAGTGACTGCAATGACTGAAACATTTATCAAAGAGAGACAGCATAATATTACGGGTAAAGTTGAAAAAGTTGGAATAGATGATGCTTGCGCCTTTCTAGCTAAATTTAAAAATGGTTCTTTGGCTATTTTTGAATCTACGAGATATGCTAGGGGTCACAAGGCACTTTATACATTTGAAATTAATGGTGAAAACTCTTCTATTTCTTGGGATCTGCATGATTTACATAGACTTAAATATTTTGATCATGGTGACGAATCTTTAACAAGAGGGTGGAAAGATATTCATGTAACAGATGGTGATCACCCCTATATGGATAAATGGTGGGTTCCTGGTTTAAATATTGGTTTTGAACATTCTTTTACACATGGTGTTGCAGATTTTATCCAAAATGTAGATTCTGATAAGCCAGCACAACCTGATTTTAAAAATGCATTACAAACTCAAAAAGTTTGTGAAGCTGTAATAAACTCAGGACAATCTAGAATTTGGGAGTCTACCGGGGTGGAATTTTAAAACTGGAAGGAAAAATGAATTTTAAATATTCATATAATACTATTGTCTATACTGGAGAGGATTATTCTATTCAGGCATCACGAGTTGCAAATTATGGTTACGATGCAATTGAATTAGTTGGGGAACCTGATTTGTATGATTTTAAAGAAGTAAATAAGATCAATGCGGATAATGGTATTGTTGTTAGCTCAATCTGTTCAATATTTACTGCAAAAAGAGATTTGGTTCACCCTGATAAGTCTGAAAGGCAAAATGCAATAGACTACTGTAAACAAATCGCTGATATGTTGGCTGAGGTTGGTGGACATACAATGATAGTTGCGCCTTCTCCTGTAGGTAAAATGTATCCTCTTGCACCAGCAGAAGAAGAACAAAAATGGGCTATTGAAAATATACAAAAGGTTGGTGAGTATGCAGCTGATGTAGGTGTCAATATATCTATTGAACCTTGGAATCGATATGAAACATATTTCATTAATAGACTTGATCAGGCAGTAGATATTTTAGACCAATTAAATTTGTCCAATGCAGGTATACATGGAGATACTTTTCATATGGCAATAGATGAAAAAAATATAGCTGATGCTTATAAAAAAACAGGTTCTAAATTAAACCATACACATATGGCAGATTCCAATAGAGCTGCCCCGGGACAAGGTCACACTGACTTCATACCAATTTTACAAACACTTAAAGATATTAATTTTTCTGGTTATGTAACAATGGAACTTATTCCTGCTGCCTCAGATCCTTTTGCCTGTATTAGAGAAGGCGGTGCAGAGGAATTTAAAGATAAATATACTGAATTGTCAATTAAATATTTAAAAACCATTGAAAGTAATTTAAGTTAAAATTAATGTCCCCAAAAAAATATGATGCAACAATAGTTGGTTTGTATGTGTTGGATATTTTAGGTAGACCAGTAAGCGAGATACCTAAGGGGGGTGATTTAGCTTACATTGATGAATTAAGATTGACTGTAGCAGGGACCGCTGGAGGCACTATAATAGATTGTGCAAAATTAGGTTTATCAACACTAGCAGTAGGTGCCGTTGGAGATGATGAAAAGGCTGACTTTGTAGTATCTGTATTAGAAAAATTTGGAGCAGATACAGCAGGCTTTGAAAGAATTAAAGGTGTACCAACTTCTTCTACTATCCTGAACATTAGACCTAATGGAGAGCGTCCGGCATTACATTTGAGAGGTGCTTGTGATTATTTTATGCCGCCAAACAAAGAAAAATTAAATATTTTTGATTGTAAAGTCTTTCATTTAGGCGGTACCGGCTTGCTTAAAAAGTTAGACGGTTCTGCATCTGTTGAGCTATTGAAAGATGCAAAAGAAAATGAATGTATTACAACTTGGGATTTAATAGGAGCTACAGAGTCAACAATTGATATTGTTAAACCATTATTGCCTCACATTGATTATTTCATGCCAAGCATTGAGGAAGCTAGTATTATGTGCGGACTAGATGATCCAAAGGATATAGCTAAATATTATTTAGATAATGGCGTTACAAATTGTGTTCTTACGATGGGAGGTGAGGGATCATTATTTGTCAACAAAGATGAAACTATAAAAACTCCTGCTTTTGATATTAATGTTGTTGATACAACGGGTTGCGGGGATGCTTTTGATGCTGGAATGATCACTAGTTTGATAAATGACTTTGATTTAGAAAAATCTTTAAAGTTTGCTACCACGACATCAGGTCTTGTTGCTACTGGTCTTGGATCTGATGCAGGGATAATAGATTTTGATGACACAATAAATAAAATGAATACTTTGAAAATAAAATAATTTAATAACTCAATATGAAAAATAAATGGAGCTCCAAAGAAGCTAAAAAATATATTACAAAATATAAAAAAGATAAAATTACTGAAGATTTGGCGTTAAGAGTTTATTCTACCCATTTATTGGGACGAGAAAAAGAATTAGTATTACATGGAGGTGGTAATACATCAGTAAAAACAATTACAAAAAATATATTTAGTAAAGAAATAGAAGTGATGCACATTAAGGGTAGTGGTTGGGATATGGGCACGATTGACCATCCAGGACTTCCAGCAGTAGAACTCAATCCTCTCAAAGAAACCATTAACCTAAAAAAATTAGATGATTTTGAGATGGTTAATCTTCAACGAAAATGTTTAATTAGTTCCTCTTCACCCAATCCATCAGTGGAAACTTTATTACATGCTTTTTTACCTCATAAATTTGTCGATCACACTCATGCAAGCGCTGTATTAAGTTTAATTGATCAGCCAAATGACATTAGAATCTGCCAAGATACATTTGGGGATACAGTTGGTATTGTACCTTATGTGATACCTGGTTTTGCATTAGCAAAAAAAGCATATGAAGTTTTTAATAAAAATCCTAAATTTATAGGCTTAATTCTTCTGAAACATGGAATATTTACTTTTGGCGATACTGCAAAGGAAAGTTATGACCGCATGATCAATCTAGTCTCAATTGCAGAAAATAAATTAATAAAAATTCCTAATAAAATTATCACTAAAAGAGTTTTTAAAAAAAATACTTCTGTAGAAAATAAATCAAGTATGTTTTTGCCATTAATTAGAAAACACTTATCTCAAAAGAATGAAGATGAGGGATATACAAAATGGATCCTTGATATTCGTACTAGTAAAAATATTATTAAATATTTAAATCATTCTAAATTACAACAATTTACACAACGAGGTCCTATAACACCTGACCATGTTATACGTACTAAACCAAAGCCACTAATTTTAGATTTAAGAAATAAAGAAGATAAAGAAATTGAAATAAATATTAAAAATAAAATTAATAAATTTAAAGCAGATTATAAAAAATATTATTTAAGAAACAAAAAATATTTACCAAATTCTATTGCATTGGATGCTAATCCAAGACTTATCTTTATACCGGATTTTGGCATTATTGGAATTGGAAGAACTAGTAAGGAAGCAAAAATAGCATCTGATTTAGCAGAATGTACTGTTGATGTAATTGCAAAAGCTGAGTCATTTGGAAAGTTTCAATCAATTAACGAAAAAGAAATATTTAAAGTAGAATATTGGCCTTTAGAACAAGCCAAGCTTAAAGGAGCAAAACGTCAAATATTAACAGGAAATATTGTTGTCATTAGTGGAGGGTGCGGTGCGATAGGTTTGGCAACAGCAAGAGAATTTTTTAAAGAGGGTGCTGAGATAGTTTTATTAGAAAATAATATTACAAATATTAAGAACACTCCCCCAGAAATTAAAAAAAATGTCACAATTATTAAATGTGATGTAACAAATCAAACTGATGTTCAAAACGCATTTAAAAAAATCTGTTTGTCTTATGGCGGTTTGGATATTTTGGTCTCCAATGCAGGTGCAGCTTGGCAAGGGGATATTGGAACTGTTTCCAAGAGTATAATTAAAGAGAGTTTCGATTTAAATTTTTATGCGCATCAATATTTATCACAAGAGGCAGTAAAAATATTTTTATCTCAAAATACTGAAGGAGTACTTTTATATAACATCTCTAAACAATCTGTAAATCCTGGAAAAAACTTTGGCCCTTATGGAATACCCAAAGCTTCGACATTTTTTTTAATGCGTCAGTATACCCTAGAGTATGGAAAGTATGGAATACGAGCAAACGGAGTAAATGCTGACAGAATAAGATCAGGAATAGTTACAGATAAAATGATTGCTTCACGAGCAATATCACGAGGTGTATCCAAAAAAAAATACATGTCCAACAATCTTTTGGAGCAAGAAGTTCTCGCCGAGGATGTAGCAAAAGGTTTTGTTGCATTAGCTAAAGCAAAAAAAACCACAGGCGACGTATTAACTATTGATGGTGGCAATATAGCAGCAGCATTGCGTTAGCAATAAATCATTAAATCAAAGAATTTTTGTTATGTAAATATTGCATATCAACTAGATAATTAATTAACTGTTTAAATATTTTTTATAATTATAAATTTAAGCTCGTCCTGATTCGGACGACAAGCTATTAGGATCAATGCCCATTAGTTTGTAGGCTTGCGACCATTTTCTGGATACTTCATCATCAAATAAAAAACTATTATCAACGGATAATGACATCCAGCTGTTTCGCATAATCTCATGTTCTAACTGTCCCGGTTGCCAACCCGCGTATCCTAAAGCTAAAATACAGTTCTTTGGACCTTTGCCTTTCGACAAGTCATCAAAAAATTCTGCAGTACTAGTAAGGGCGACACCTTTGTCAATATTGAGCGTTTCTTTTCTCATCATATCATCCGAATGCAGCACAAACCCCCTTCCGCTTTCAACCGGTCCACCATAACGAATAAATAATTTTTTATTATTCAGGGGCTTATCAATACCTAGTTGTTGGAGTAAATCAGGATACAAGTCATAATCTATTTTTTTATTAATAATAATGCCCATTGAGCCCTCAGAGGAGTGCGCGCAGATATAAATAACTGTTTTATAAAATCGCTCATCTTCAAGAGAGGGCATCGAGACTATAATTTGACCAGTTAAATTCATATTGTATTTATATTAGCATCAATTTTGTGATTTCAATAGTTAACATATATATAGTACTTATATCAAATTAGATAAAAGTTAAGACAATGTTGCGATTAATTAAATATTTATTTTTCTTTATTGTTATTTTTTCCTTTACATCTCTTGGGGCTTTGCAGTCGGATTGGAGTAGTGGTAACGAATCACAGGTACGATTAATTTCACCCATATCCCACAATGATAGTTCAAAAAATATTTATGTGGGTTTGGAATACCAATTACAGAAAGGATGGAAAACGTATTGGCAATCTCCTGGTGATGGAGGCTTTCCCCAGGAAATTATATGGAAGAATTCTACAAACATTAAATCATTGGAAATTTTATGGCCAACACCCGAGCAATTTGAAATTTTAGGCATTCAGTCCGTTGGATATACTAATCATGTTATATTTCCCTTACACCTCACTCTCGAAGATTTTTCACAACCAACGTTAGTTGTTTTAGATGTTACCTATTTAACTTGTAAAGATATTTGCATTCCAGGATCAGCACATTTAGAATTATTCATTCCTGTGGGAGAAAAATTGCTCACAGCGCATTCACATAATATAGAAAAATCTTTGTCTCAATTACCGAAGAGTAATTTACAAATTAGTTTTCTCAAAAATATTGATATTAAATCTTTTGCAAATGAAAAAATCGTATCTTTTATTGCAAAGGTGGATGCGAAAGAATTTTTTGAAAATCCTAAAGTATTTTTGCATACGGGATTTGGGTTGCCAGTGATTGAACCAATTATTTCCTTATCCGCAAATGCTAAACATTTAGAAGCTACTTTTATTTTTAATAAAAAATTAATAAATGCCAAACAGTTTGATGCAGAGTTTGTTATTACTGATAACAATCGAAGTTTTTTATTTACCGCTCCTCTAGAAGTAGAAACATCAAATGTCTCAAAGTATCCAATGTCCTCTTTTTTTATAATTATTATGATTGCTTTGTTGGGGGGATTAATTCTCAATGGCATGCCTTGTGTTCTGCCCGTTTTGTCCATAAAACTATTATCGATGCTTCAACATATTGAGCACCCATCCTCTATCCGCATGAGTTTTATGGTTACATCCTTTGGTATTGTTTGCTCCTTTGGTTTATTAGCTTTTTTCTTTGTTCTACTGCGCTATTTAGGGGTGAGCGTAGGTTGGGGAATGCAATTTCAGCAGCCTATATTTTTAATGATTATTGCATTTGTTTTAGCATTCTTTTCTTTTAATTTATTTGGGTTATTTGAGATATCGATCCCGCGTTTTATGAGCGCAGGCATCATTAATCAAATACCGAAAAATAATTATACACGAGATTTTCTCAATGGTTTTTTTGCTACTTTAATGGCGACACCATGCTCGGCTCCTTTTGTCGGTACTGCCCTCACCTTTGCCTTCACACAATCTTCAATGATTATGATTGTAATTTTTGTTGCTATGGGAGTTGGCATGGCATTGCCCTATTTGTTCGTTTCCTTATTTCCTCAATTAATAAAATTTTTTCCTCAGCCGGGACCATGGATGAAATACCTGAAATATTTTTTGGGATGTTTGTTAGTAGCTACCCTGGTATGGATCGGTAATGTTTTGCTCAATCACTTTAATTATTATTTTATAACAGTTACTATTATTTTATTGATTGGATACTTGTCGCTTATTTACTTTTTTAAATACAAAACTTTTATTTTCATTATTACTTTGGTTATATTTTTTAGTTTGCCTAATTTTGCAGTATTTAAATCTGTTAATTTAAAGGATGATTCCGGATGGCTTGATCTCACGACAATAAACTTAAAGCAGTTAATCAGTCAAAATGATATTGTTTTTGTTGATATAACTGCGGATTGGTGCGCAACTTGTCAATTTAATAAAATTAATGTTCTTCAAAAAAAATCTATTCAAGAACTTTTTTCTAAAAATAATGTCGTTAAAGTAAGAGGAGATTGGACAAAGCCCAGCAGTGCTATAGAAAGTTTTCTTCAGCAATATCAGCGATTTGGGATTCCTTTTAATGTCGTGTATGGCAAAAATTATCCGCAAGAAATTATATTATCGGAGTTACTTTCTGAAAAAAAAATTATAGAAGCGCTCAATACATTACTATTAAATGAATAATATAAATCTTAAAAACAAAGTTGCTGTTGTGACTGGGGGAGCACAAGGTTTTGGCCTAGCTATTGCAAAGCGTTTTTTGGTATCGGGAGCCCAAGTAGTTATTTGGGATATAGATGAGAAAATTCTTTTGTCTGTTGAAGAAAAAAATATTACTAAAATTATTGTTGATGTTACAAATTTTCAAAAAATTGAAGAAGCCACAAAAGAAACTTTATCGCTATTTGGGAGGATTGATATTTTGGTTAATAATGCAGGTATCGCGGGCCCTAGTTATACAACATGGGAATATCCAATTGAAGAATGGCAAAAAATTATTGATATTGATTTAAGTGGTGTTTTTTATTGTTGTAAATCCATTGTGCCTGTGATGAAAAAAAATAATTATGGTAGAATTATCAATATTGCTTCTATTGCTGGAAAAGAAGGTAATCCCAATGCAATGCCTTATAGTGCGGCAAAAGCAGGGGTAATTGCATTAACAAAATCTTTAGGAAAAGAGTTAGCTAATAATAATATTGCTGTAAATTGTATAACGCCTGCTGCTGCAAAGACACGAATTTTTGATCAAATATCTCAAAAACATATTGATTATATGCTCTCCAAAATTCCCCGTAATCGTTTTGTGAAAGTGGATGAGCTGGCTTCAATGGTAGCTTGGATGGCCTCGGAAGAAAATTCTTTTACTACAGGGGCAGTATTTGACCTTAGTGGTGGTCGAGCTACGTATTAAACTTATTTTAATCTAAATCAAAAACGTCCTCTCTTCGTGAATAATTTTTTCTAGTGGATTCTTCCACAGATAATTAATCATCAAACATAGAATAAGTTCTTTTTGCAATATGTCGTTTTTCATGTAATTGATCATCAATATAACAAGTCCAATTAATAAAAAAATAGTGAAAGAATTACAGTCCA